>ERZ780144.1636-NODE-1636-length-22927-cov-2.863676_pt1 | contig 22927 bp, 17 predicted proteins | sample MGYA00511380_ERZ780144 | MGnify/ENA primary metagenome ERZ780144 (study PRJEB29588, sample SAMEA1965858) | human gut metagenome | biome: human gut; feature: human-associated habitat; material: faeces | place: Denmark | collected 2008/2010 ... | reverse complement strand
GGGCGCCCGCCTTTATTTACCTGCTCCGCAGGACGGGCGGCGTGAAGGCTTAAAGGAGGCACGCGATGGAACTTCAGGTTAAGAATGGGCTTTTCCGTTATGGGCACCGGGATCCGGTGCTGAAAGGCGTCAGCTTCCGGTTTGGTGACGGTACCGGTTCCGGCCGGATCCTCGCGGTTCTGGGGCCGAACGGCGCGGGGAAAACGACCCTGATCCGGCTTCTTCTCGGGCACCTCCGCTGGACCGAAGGGGAAACGCTTTTCAGCGACCGGAAGTCAGAGAGCCTTTCCCCGGCAGGGCTCACGCGTCTGATCGGCGACGTGCCGCAGGCCAAGGTGCCGCCGTTCGCTGTCACCGTGCTTGAAATGACAGAGCTCGGCCGGATCGCCTTTCACGGAGAATTCGGGGAACCGGATGAAACGGATGAAGCGGCGGCGCTTGAAGCGCTTGATACCATCGGAATCCGGCATCTCGCGGGGCGGCTCTGCAGTGAAATCTCAGGCGGCGAATATCAGCTCGCGCTTTTTGCCCGGGCGCTGGCTGCAGGCCCGAGACTTCTCCTTCTCGACGAACCCGAGGCGGGGCTGGATTTCAGAAACCAGCGGCGGATTCTGTCGACCCTGAAATCCCTTCGCGGAAAGGGAGTGAGTTCAGTCTTTATCACGCACTATCCGGATCACGCGCTGGAACTCGCGGATGACGCGCTACTCCTCGGGAAGGGAAAAGCGCCGGTCTTTGGAAGGGCGTCAGACGTGCTGACAGAAGAAAGCCTGTCAGAAGCCTTTGGAATCCAGGTCCGGATCTGGGATGTGCAGATTCCGGAAGGCATCCGGAAAACGGTTATCGCGGTGGAATAAGGAAAGGCCGCGGGAACGGCGTTCCGCGGCCTTGTGGATGAGAAAGCTAGTCCCGATACGCTATTCAGCGGGCGGAAGCGGCGACTGACGGACTTCTGGCGCGGCGGTCGCTGCCGCTTTTGGAACCAGATATACGATCTCCCGCTTCAGCTGCTGGAGACCGATATCCGCGAGTTCGCGAAGTCTCGCCGCCTCACTCCCGAGCGTGATCGCCTCACCAAGCCCCGCGATCAGCTTCCGATAGGCTTCACTCAGAGCCTCTTCTTGGAACGTTTCGGGTTTCTTTCCGTCGATATTCAGTTCATGCGGACCGCCGTCCTCACGGAGCTCGATTTCAGTCTGCATGACTTCCCGCCACGTGGGGAGGAGTACGAAGATGATCGACTGGATCTTCCCGGCGAGCGCCCGGTCATTCTCCTGGATCAGGCGGATCTGAGGCGCCATCCGTTCCGTTTCATCCCGTATGCCGCTGAGTCCCCGGAGGACCGTTTCAAAGCGGCTGAAGTCAAGCGGAGTTCCTGCCTTGCGGGCGGTGTTGAGCGCTTCAGCGCCCGTTTCCAGCAGCTCAGCGAGTGACGCGCCGATCGCTTTGTTTTTCGCGGCGAGGGTTTCAAGCGTCGCGCTGTCTTTGATCAGCCCGAACTGCGCGGCGTCGAGTTTTCCGCTGATCACGCCGATCGACTTCATGAGCGTTTCGGCTTCAGGAGAAGCGATGCCCGAGGCTTCAAAGAGCTTTCCGACCACGGGCAGCGTGGCAAGGAGCCCCCGGTCATCCTTCTTTCCGGATGTGAGGAGTTCGGCGCCTGAGAGGAGGGAGGTGAGGTCAGCCTTGATGCCTTCTGCGTCCTTCACCCGGATCCGTTTCAGGATGGAATCCGCAAAGGTTTCCGCCTCATCAAGCGTTTTCCGGCCGAAGTCCTCAGTCGGAAGTCAGTCGGAAGAGAAACCGTGCCGGCAGCCGCGGGTTCCTGCTGGATAGTGGCATTTTCGCTTTCCATAATCACGCCTCCTCAATGGTTCAGGGGATCCGATCCTGAAAAGAGGAGAGGGGATGATGAAAATTACAACTTAGGAGGGAGCGGGGTGTTTCTTACAGCCCTTCAAACCGGTCGAAACCGATTGCTACCTCCTTCAGGCCAACCCTCTTTATGGGACAGTCCCTTACAGATATTGTGGCTCAAAGCGGGTGAAAACGCTAAAGTTCTGAAGGAATTTCCTGAATATGTATCAGTAATACATAAAAAGTTAATAGAAATCAGATATCTAAACCCTAAAGTCTAATCCCTTCAGCGTACGGCTTATGAACTCTTTTTTTCTATAGGAATTACGAATAGAATTTTTGTAGTTCCGAAAGGGACTGGGTGGGTCTGCGTGTGCAAAGGATCCGCTCAAACGCACTGTGTCTTTGGAGAGGGAAACATGTGCATTGGAATGCCCGCAAGGGTTGTGAGCGTCAACGCGGCTTCCGCGATCGTTGAAGCTCTTGGAATGAAGAAGACGGTAACAACGCGGCTGCTGGGAGAACTTCAGCCGGGTGATTTCGTTACAGTCCACGCCGATATTGCGTATGGCCGGATTTCAAGAGAAGAATACGATACGGCAAAAGGCCTTTGGAAGAAGCTCGCGAAGTGCTCCTAGAGAGAAAAAGGAGAAACCCGGAAAATGAGTTTCTCCTTTTTTAGCTTTCAGTAACCACATTGATTGACTTGAGCAGCCCCGCCCGGTGACAGCACCAGGCGGGTTTTCTTTTGCCTTTAGAATTCAGAACCCAAGCCGGGCCGGAAGAAAAACGGCGGGCAAACGAAAAGAGGCGCTTCTTTCGAAACGCCTCTTTCAGTGCTTATGTCAGAGCGGGAGCTCTGAACTGCTGCGGACAGTCAGCAGATTACTTGCAGCACTTGCCTTCGCCGAAGTAGCGGTCGAGCAGGCCCTTGAAGGCCTTGCCGTGACGGGCTTCGTCGCGGGCCATTTCATGAACGGTGTCATGAATGGCGTCGAGGTTCGCCTGCTTCGCGCGCTTCGCGAGATCGGTCTTGCCTTCGGTGGCGCCGAATTCAGCTTCAACGCGCATTTCGAGGTTCTTCTTGGTGGAGTCGGTCAGAACTTCGCCAAGCAGTTCGGCAAAGCGGGAAGCGTGATTGGCTTCTTCCATAGCGGCCTTTTCATAGTACAGACCGATTTCCGGATAACCTTCACGGAAAGCAACGCGGGACATCGCGAGATACATACCGACTTCGGAGCATTCGCCGTTGAAGTTGGCACGGAGGTCGTTCTTGATGTCTTCGGGAACATCCTTGGCAACGCCAAGAACGTGCTCGGAAGCCCAGGTCTGGCCCTCAACAACAGGAACAAACTTGGATTTCGGTGCGCCGCAGGTCGGGCAGGTCCAGGTGTCGGGCAGGTCAGCGAACTTCACGCCTTCGCGTTCTTCATCATAGATGTGTCCGCAAACTGTGCAACGATATTTCATATTTTTCTTCCTTTTATAAACGTTCTCCTGGGGACTTCAGTATACCAATCGTTTGTTCAGTAAGTAAGGCTTTTTTCACTCGGTATGCCAATATGTACCTTTGATGACAAGCCACACATACTATCTATAGTGTTATGCAAAACGCCCCGAAATGCCCGCAAATCCGGTAAATGCTGGACTTGCCGGAAATTATTATGTGTCTCAAAAATCAACATATGGGGTGCATATTGTGGATGGGTCTGCAATACCTTGTTACATATAGATTTAGTTGTTTTTTGTTATCAACAGAAGTCTTAAACGAAGCTGAATAAAAACATAATTTTGTGCATCAAAAATAGTTTTCAGGCATAAAATTCCGCCTGTCTTCAGTCCGGGACGGCCCGGAAACTTTTTCTTGAGGAGAAGCCGTGGCAGAAATCGTCATTCTCATCAATATCGCGGGCGCTGTAGCGCTCCTCATGTGGGGCACGTACGTGATCCGCACCGGCATGATGCGGACCTTCGGCGCGAAGCTCCGGTCGTTCCTCGGACGGTGGCTCACGAACCGGTTTTCGGGGTTTGGTGCCGGGTTCGTCCTTTCCTCTCTTCTTCAGAGCTCCACCGCTGCGACGCTTCTCGTGTCGGGGCTTCAGAAGAAGGGCCTTGTTTCAACCGCGATCGCGCTCGCCGCGGTGATTGGCGCGAACTTCGGTTCGGCTGTCATGGTGCGCGTCCTGTCGCTCAACATCGACGCGGTGTCGCCCCTTCTTATCGCGGTCGGTGTCTATCTCTTCATGAAGAAGTCGGACACCGCGCCCGGTCAGTTCGGGCGGGTCCTGATGGGGCTTGGAGTGGTGATGCTCGCACTCACCCTGATCGGCCACATCACGACCCCGATCAAAGACAGTGCTGCCATGATGGCGCTCTTTCACCCGATTGAAGGAAATGCCTTCTTCTGCACGGTGCTCGGTATCGGGCTCGCCTTTCTCTGCTTCTCGTCGCTCGCGGTTGTAATTATTGACGCGGGACTCGTGGCGGCAGGGGCTCTCACGGTGTCTTCAGGCCTCTGGATCGTGCTCGGCGCAAACCTCGGCACCGCGTTCCTCGCCTCCGCGACCACGATGGGGAGTGACGCGATGACGCGCCGCGCCCCGATGGGGAACACCATTTTCCGGGGGCTCTGTTTCGTGCTCGGCGCAGCCGCACTGATCCTCATTCCGGAGGTGAGCCGCGCGTTTGAATCGATGGCGTCGGACCAGGTGATCTGGTTCCATGTGGTCTTCAACGCGATTTCAGGCGTCCTGGGTCTCGTCATCCTGAACCCGGTCGCGGCGCTCGTGGATCGGCTGCCGGCCGCTCCGATGGTAAGCACGGGGACCGAGTCGCTGACGGAAGACTCGCTCTCCGACCCCGAGACCGCGTTCCATCTCGCCGAAGGAGAGATTGAGAAAACCTGTTGGTTCGTGAGTGAATTCTGGCGGAAGACCGGGGGCCTCATCACAAAGAACCCGGCTGTGGGCGCCGTGATGCTCCTGCGGCAGGACTACCCGATGATCCGGCAGCGCTGTCACGCGGTGAACAGCTACCTCTCCCGAATCGTGCAGACGAGTCTCACGCCGTCTGAAATTGCCCGCTGGGAAGAGCTTCACGCGAAGAATGCGGATCTTCAGAGTATCGGTCACGAAATCGATAAGGTAGTCGCCGGGCTGGGTGAGCATAAGGTGAAGAAAGAGCGGTTCTTTGATGAACAGGGTGAGAAGGAGCTTCTTGAGGCGCACGCGAGAATTGCGGATGACCTGAAGACCGCGCTTGATTACCTGTCGGCGGACGACCCGGTGAAGCGCGAGGCGGCTCATAAGAAGCTGCTCGCGACCCGGAAGACGCTGAACGATAACGAACTCGCTCTTGTTCAGTCCCACATGGACCGGGTGTCCTGCGGTGACTTCAAGGCGATTGAGACGAGTGCCCTTCATATCGCGCTGATTAACCGCTTCCGGAGGCTCCGCACGAAGATCAACGAACTCGCGGAGCTGTCGTTCTGAATCTCTTCAGGGGAAAACAAAAAAACACAGAAGGCCTGAAAAACCTTCTGCGTTTTTGATGGGCGGGAATTGCCGTGTCAGATCTTATGCGGGAAGAAGACCGCCTTCACGGAACGCGTGGTGGGGGTGCCAAAGTAGCTCCCGATCACCGAGAAGAGGAGCCCGGCTGCCGTTCCAATCACGATGTTATGGAAGTGATAGAAGTGGAACCCGGTCGCCATCGCGAGCGTATAGAGCCCCAGGCCCCCGATCACGCCCGCCATCGCGCCGCAGGCATTCATACGGGGCCAGAAGAGCCCGAGCACCACGGGCCACAGGAACGCGCTTTCGAGTCCCCCGAATGCGAAGAGGTTCACCCAGACCACGATGCTCTGCGGGTACATGGCGAGAAGAATCGACACCGCGCCGAGGAGCAGTGTGATCGAGACGCTGATTTTCTTACTCGCGTCATGCGAAATATCCGCGGGGTTCTTTCCGAAGCTCTTCTCATAGAGATCGCGGACCACGGTTGAAGAGGCCGCGATGAGGAGCGAGCTTACTGTACTCATGGTGGCGGCAAGCGGCCCGATGATCGTGATGCCGGCAAGCAGCGGATGCATGTGATTCACGATGAGAAGCGGAATTACGGCGTCGGTCCCTGAGACCGGTTTTTCGAGGATCACGCCGCGCGCGAGAACGCCGAGAAGCGTCATTCCGATCATCAGCGCGCCGCAGATCACGGTCGCCACCACCATCGCGCGGCTGAGGTCCCGGGTGCTTTTATAGCTGAGGCATCGGACGAGAGACTGCGGGAGCCCCACCGTGCAGAAGCCGACGAGGAGCCAGGAGGAGAAGAGCAGCGACCAGGGGAGGAGCCCGCCCGCATCCGGCAGCAGATGACGGCTGACGCCATTTGGGGTCAGATCCGCGGCTGAAAGCGTCTGCATGATGGACGAGAGTCCGCCGCCATCCTCGAGAATGGTGTAGCCAAGCGTCACCATTCCGGTGAGCATCAGAACCGCGCAGACCGCGTCAGTCCACACCACGGCGCGGAACCCGGATGACGTATAGATCACGGTGACCGCAGCGAAGAGCACGAGGCCGAGCTTATAGTCGAGCCCCGTGATTGCGGCGAAAATCTGAGCCCCGCCCATAAACTGCCCCACGACCATCGCGGTGAAGAAGATGAGGAGCACGGCGGAAAAGATGATGGAGAGCGTGTTTGAGCTGTAGCGCTCGCGGAGAATATCGATGATCGTGAGGGAATCCGTGCGCCGGGCGAGCACCGCGAGCTTTTTCCCGACGACGCCGAGGAGCAGGAACCCGGTGATGATCTGCGGCGCGGCAAACGCGACCCAGCCGAAACCAAGATTCCAGGCGACTCCCGGTCCCGAGACGAAAGAGCTTACGGAGCCGTACGTCGCGACGAGCGTCATCGCGAGAACAACGCCTCCGAGGCTGCGGTTCGCGATGAAGTAATCGCGCTCAAAGTCTTCTGACTTCCGGAGCGACCTGTTCGCGATAAACCCCACGGCAAGCAGCAGCGCGAGGAATGCCATCACCGGTACGAGTGTCATCACGGGGTTCGTCATGCGGCGTCTCCCTTGGTTGTTTCAGTCGCTTCGGGTGCGTCCTGATCGAGATCGAAATCCCGGAAGTATCGCTTCACGAGGACAATCACGGCGACGACAGAAAGCACGTAGCCCCCGAGGCAGGAGACCGAGAACCAGAGCGGCATCTCGAATAAGGTTTCCGGTGAATCCTTCAGGGGGAGAAGCGCGGCCCAGAAGGCTGCCATGATGATCAACGCGCAGATGGCGGTCGCTGCCGCCTCGCGGTCCATCTGGATAAATTTTTCTTTGTAAGAGAGTTTCCGCATGATTCCAAGCCAAAACCAGGAAAACACCGGAGCGTCCGCGTCGGGGCGGCTCCGCAGATAGGTAGAGGGTGAGGCCGATGACCGGCGGGGCCTCATCAGTTTTTCGAGTATAGCGGCCGGGTTTTTGAAATATGGCCGGAAAGCCGTTTCCGGTTTAGCGCGAAGAGGGGAGGGAAGCGGTGAGAACCGGAGAGACTGCTGGCCCTTCAATCATGAGTGACACGATCCTCACGAAGTCCCGTCCGGCGAGCCGCTCCGGAGTCCAGACGCAGAAAGCCTCCCGATCCGGGTGCCGCGTGAGGTCACTGAAAAATTCTGCCATCCGGTCCCGTGCCTGAATGAAACTGAGCGCGGTCCGGGCAGAGATCTTCAGATCGGTCGCGATGACAAAGATACCGAAGCGCTTCGCGTCATCTGCGATCCGGGCGTCAAGAATCCGGAGAGAGGGGGAAGGGCTGCGGCCGGGGATCAATTTGAGATAGCGGCTATGAAGAGTGTTTTCAGCGTCAAACGGCATGAGCCCCGATGTGATGGCGTCCGCTGCGTCGTGAACCGCGGCGGAAAGGGCAGAGGCGAAGTTGTTCTGCCGGTTTTTTGACCGAAGAATAAAGAGCCGGGCAGGGCGTTTCCCCGGGAGAAAGGGAAGGGTTGCTGAGGTTTCCGCAGACTTCAGATCGGGATTCCCGGGCAGCACATCGCTCTTCCAGTCGAGTTCCGGGAGACGGGAGTTAATGACAGGCAGGATCGCCGGGTGCCCCGCCGAGAGTTTCAGCAGAAAGTGCGAACTGCGGTTCAGGAGTTCAGACCGGGGATTTTCTCCCGCAAGGAGAAGATTCGGGGACCGGATAGGATCAAGAAAGAAAGCGCTTTTCCTGGAAAACGCCGCGGGAAGCCCTGACGCGGAATTGATCAACAGCTGAAGCGGGGGCATCAGCCGGACATCCATGAGCCCCGGGAGCCGGTCGGTATTGGGAACCGAGAGCGGAAAGGGAAGCCGGGGGCCGAATGCCATCCCGATGGATTTCCCGTCGACAGGTGATAACCGCCGGAGGAACTCAGACTGAGCGTCAGGATCAAGCCCCACTTCGCGGTAAAGCGCGGCGATCCGGCTGGCCTCTCCCCTGTCCGATGGCTCAAGCCGGGTTTTAAGAAACTCCCGGGCTTCAGAGAAGACCGCCCGGCCGATTTTGTCTCCGAAGGCGCCGCGGAGCGCGAGCCTGATTTGCCCCGCCCGGGCGGCGTCGTCAGCTGCAGGTCGCGTTTCCCGTCCCACGCCGTTTGTCGCGATACGATCGCCTGACGCCGTGATCTTATAGAGAAGCGAAGTTCTCAGTGTCTCCGTGTAGCCTTTCTCCGGGCTGTAGCGGGTCTCCCGCTCATAGACATATCGCGTGCCGTCTTTCCGTTTTCTTTCAAAGCGCGAAATCCGCGGGGCGGTGGGAGAAGGGGGCATGATCTGCGGCCTGATGAAAAATCCGAGTAACTTTTATTTTAAAAGAACACTCGTTTTAAAGAAAGGCATACATCCCGAATCAGTGATTAAATACTTTTGAATCAGTGTATTGGGTTGGTTTTCAAGGAGCGGCATCAAGTGCCGGGAAGATTCGCTAAGCTCTTTTCTCTCTGCATCTTTTTCCAGGAAGGAATGTTCAATTGAAGATGAAGAAATTCGCCCTCGCGATGGGGCTTTCACTCGCCGTCAGCGCGGCTCCCGCTTTGGCTTCCTCGGGCTTTCAGTTTCCGAAAACCGGCGTCACAGAATCCGCGGCGCTGAATGGCGTGACTGTCTCCTGGCAGACCTACGCGAAGATTCCGTACGTGAAGCGCCCGAGCTGTGCCTCCTGCCAGCGCCTCACGGTGTATGTGCCGGAAGCGTATCTGAAGGGCGGCTCGGTGAATGGGTACACGAAGGACACCGCGCCGATCTTCCTTCCGAATTCGGTCGGCGGCTATATGCCGGGGAACATCGCGGATCCCAGGAAAGCGAATTTTGATGGCGGCGAAAGCGCGCTTCTCGCGGCGCTTGCCCGCGGCTACGTGGTTGTGTCACCTGAGATCCGCGGGCGGACCACAAAGGACGCATCGGGCCGCTACATCGGGAAAGCGCCGGCTCTCATCGTCGACTATAAGGCTGCGGTCCGTTATCTCCGGGCGGTGAAAAATAAGCTGCCGGCCGGGAATACGGAGCGGATTATTTCTGACGGCACGAGCGCGGGCGGCGCGCTTTCCGTGCTCCTTGGCTCAACCGGGAATGATCCCCGATATCTGCCGTATCTGAAGAAAATCGGAGCCGCGAAAGCCCGGGATGATATTTTTGCCGCAATCGTTTTCTGCCCGATCACGCTCCTCAGTCACGCGGACGAAGCCTACGAATGGGTGTTCAAGGATGAGACGGTGTATCACCAGGGGAAGATTCCGGGCGGCATGATGCAGCCGCCGAAGGCTGCCGGAAAAGGCGCCGCGCCGGTACCCCGCCCCGATAACGCGCCGACTGAAGCCGCAGCCGGGCTTCCGCTCAGCGCGAAGCAGATCGCGGCTTCCAAGGTGCTCGCGCGGGCGTTCCCCGCGACGCTTAACCGTTTCGCCCTGAAGGACGCGGCTGGAAAGCCTCTGATACTGAAGTCGGATGGCACCGGGACTTTCGCGGACTATATCCGGTCGCTTTATATCGCGAGCGCGGAGGGAGCGCTGAAGTCCGGAGCCGATATCAGCCGGTTCAAGTGCCTCACCGTGAAGGATGGGCATGTCACCGCGATCGATATGAAGACTTACGCGAAGGAAGTGAACCGCCTGAAACCCGTGCCGGCTTTCGACTGGTTTGATGCCGGGTCGGGTGAAAACGATGAATTCGGGACCGTGAAAAACGGACCTCGTCATTTCACCGCGTTTTCGGCTGCCCGGGATCCGAAGCATCACGCGATGGCGGATGCGAAATCCGTCGCGCTTCTCGATCCCTTCACCTCGATTTCAAGGAAAGACGTGACGATCGCGCCTCACTTCCGGATCCGGCACGGCTTTGAGGATCGAGATACGGTGCTCGCGGTGCCCGCTTTTGTCGCGCTGAAGCTCGCGGAAAAGGGGGCAGACGTGGACTCCGCCGTGAAGTGGGGGAAGGGCCACGCGGGCGACTATGACCTGGACTCTATGTTTGACTGGGCAGACTCCGTTGTAAAGAAAGCCGGAAAGTAAGTTCCAGAGCGGATCAGAGGTGAAGAAGGGCGGTTCTTTCCGGAGAACCGCCTTTTTCGGGCTTTAAAGGGGTGAAATTTCGGCCGTTCAGCATAAAAAAGGCCGGAAAGCTGATTTTTCAGCTTTCCGGCAGTCAAGAGAGAGACTAAGCAAAGCGCTCCGGATCTGTTTCTGGTGCAGCTCCGGAGGTACTGCGAATTACTTCAGAAGGAGTTCATTCAGGCTCTTGATGAAAGAGCTCGGATCCTTCAGCGTGCCCTGGTCAGCGAGCTGCGCCTCGGCGAAGATGAAGTTCGCCCACTGCGTGAACTTCGCTTCGTCGGTTTCAGCAGCCATACGTCCGATCAGCGGATGATCGGGGTTGATTTCAAGCGTGTAGTTCTCTTCAGGCACCGCCTGACCCGCGGCTTCGAGCATGCGGCGCATCTGCTGCGTCAGCATCTGATCCTGGGCTCCGACCACGCAGGCTGGGGAGTCAACGAGGCGGGCCGTCACCTTCACGTCCTGAACCTTGCCGCCGAGCGCCTTCTTCAGGCGCTCAACGAGTCCCTTATGCTGCTTCTCGGACTCTTCCTTCTGCTTCTCTTCTTCCTTGTCCTCGAGTTCCCCAAGGTCGAGGTCCTTCGCGGTGGCGGAGATGAAGGTCTTGCCGTCGAACGCTTCGACGTTGCCCATCAGCCACTCGTCCACGCGGTCCCAGAGGAGGAGCACTTCGATCCCCTTCTTCTTCAGCGTCTCGAGGTACGGCGAGTTCGCGGCGGCTTCGTAGCTGCCGGCCGTAATGTAGTAGATGTGCTTCTGCTTCTCGGGCTTCCGGGCGACATAGTCGGTGAGCGACACGTCTTCGGTGTTCGTACCGGACTTTGTCGATGCGAAGCGGAGGAGCTTCAGAATTTCTTCCTGGTTCGAGCGGTCCTCAACCGGGCCCTCCTTCAGCACGCGGCCGAACTGGCTCCAGAACTCAGCGTACTTCGTCTTATCCTCGGCGAGCTTCCCGATCATCGTGAGGGCGCGCTTCGTAAGCGCGCGGCGGAGTTTCCGGGTCACCGCGCTGTCCTGAAGGATTTCGCGCGACACGTTAAGCGGAAGGTCAGCGGTGTCAACGAGCCCCTTCACGAAGCGGAGGTAGTTCGGGAGGAACTCCTCGGCGTTATCCATGATGAAAACACGCTGAACGTAGAGCTTCAGCCCGTTCTTCTGCTCGCGGTTATAGAGATCCCACGGAGCGGTCTTCGGGATATAGAGGAGGCTCGTGTATTCGAGGTCGCCTTCAACGCGGTTATTCGCCCAGGTGAGCGGATCATCGTAGTCGTGCGTCAGATGCTTATAGAACTCTTTGTACTGCTCGTCCTTCACGTCCTTCGGGGGCAGCGTCCAGAGCGCCTTCGCGTCATTCACCTGAACCCACTTCCAGGTGGGTTCCTTCTTGTCGTCTGCCGGCGTCTCTTTTTCCCAGAGCCAGACCGGGGTCGAAATGTGGTCGGAGTACTTCGTGATGATGCCGCGGAGCGTCCATTCGTTCAGGAATTCCTTCTCAGAATCCTTGAGCGTCAGGATCACATCGGTGCCGCGGGTGTCTTTCGTCGTGAGCTCGGACTCATAGGTGCCGTTTCCGTCAGAGGTCCAGCGGACGGCTTCGTTCGCGGCCGCTTTCGCGGAGCGGGACACTACGGTCACGCGGTCCGCGACGATAAAGGCGCTGTAGAAACCGACACCGAACTGACCGATCAGCTGGGAGGCCTTCGCCTGATCCTGCGAGAGATTGCGGAAGAATTCTTCAGTGCCCGACTTCGCGATCGTGCCGAGGTGCTCGTTCGCTTCGTCAAGCGTCATGCCGATACCGTTATCGGAAATCGTCAGGGTGCCGGCTGCTTCGTCCGCCTTCACGCGGATATGGAAAAGCGGATCGTCCTTCGTGAGGAGCGGATCCTGAATCGAGAGGAAGCGAAGCTTATCAACCGCGTCAGAGGCGTTTGAAATCAGCTCGCGGAGAAAGATCTCCTTATTGGAATAAAGGGAATTTGCGAGCAGCTTGAGTAGCTTCGTTACTTCGGTCTGGAAGCCGTGAACCTGTGCAGCCATTTTCTATTGCATCTCCTGACTAGCGGACGGCACACGCCGTCCCCAAGTAAAACTTCAATAAATAATTAAATGGGGGCAGGGGATGAAAATTTCAAGAGGCGCGTAAAAAAATCCCGCCCAGCCGATGACGGCGGACGGGATTCAGAGGTGAATTTTCTGACTTACCAATCAGAACCGATGCGCAGTGCCGCCTTTGAAGCCTGAGGGCTTCGCGGACGCGCAGGGCCTGATTGTGAGGCAGGGCTTCGTTTCAGCGGGATCCGGGAGCGGCGCGATCGCGGCGTTATTCCCGTGCTTCTTCCGAAGTTCCTCGATATCCCCGAATTCAAGCGCCCGCTCAGGGCACGCCTCAACGCAGACTGGCATGCCGCCTTTTGAGGTTCTCGCGACACAGCCGTCACACTTCCGCATCTTTTTCGCAGCGGTGTCGAGGACGGGAGAGCCGTACGGGCACGCTTTCGCGCACATGCCGCAGCCGATGCATTTCTCCGTATCGATCACAACGAGGCCGTCCTCGGTCCGCTTGTGGTGAGCCCCCGTCGGGCACGCCTTCACGCACACCGGGTTCTCGCACTCATTGCAGCCGATCGACGTGTAGTACGCGAAGACATTCTGCGTGCAGGTCCCGTCGGTGTTCACTTTCCACGTGCCGCCCTCAAACTCAATCACGCGGCGCAGCACGATATCCGGCGCGTAGTTATGCAGGTCACTGCAGGCGACGGAGCAAGTCCGGCAGCCGGTGCAGCGGGTCTGATCAAAATAAAATCCTTTCTGTCCCATTTTTCTGCTCCTGATTCCGGCCTCAGGCCGTTCTCACTTCGACGAGGATGTTGTGCTGCGCGTTGCCTTTTGCGTACGCGCTCGGACGGTGTCCGGCGAGCGTATTGATGCAGCCGCCGACGTCAATCCGCATTCCGTTCACCATCGTGGGCTTATACCAGGCGCCCTGCGGGATCGTGATCACGCCCGGCATAATGCGGGGCGTTACCCGGGCGGGCAGCATCACGCCGCCGCGGCGGTTGAAGACCACCACCTTTTCTCCATCCCTGATGCCGCGCTCTTCTGCGTCGATCGGGTTCATCACCACCATGTCGGGGTGCAGGTAGCGGAGTGTCGGGAGGTTATGGAACGTGGAGTGAATCCTGCCGTGCCCGTGGAACCCGAAGCACTGCAGCGGGAAAGCCTTTCCTTCGGGGTCACCCGGCATATCCCAGGTCCGGTAGAAGATCGGAATCGGGGAAATGACATCCCCTTCCGGAAGCTCCCAGTCCGCGGTTTCCCGCGCGAGCTGTTCGGAATAGATTTCGATCTTGCCGCTCGGGGTCTTCAGCGGGTGCTTCATCGGGTCCTTCCGGAACGCTTCAAGCGCGATCGGGTCCTTGCGGTAACCCCAGACCTTCGCCATGCCGTCCTTCCAGAAGGTCGCGAAGTCGGGGAGCTGCGGCACCTTCTTACGCGTTTCCTCGTAGCACCACTTCACCCAGTCCATCTGAGAGCGGCCTTCGGTGAACTTCTCCTCAAGCCCCAGCTTCGCGGCGAGAAGCCTGCAGATCTCGAAGGACGATTTCTGGTCATACATCGGCTTCACGGCTTCCTGGATCGCGAGCATGCAGGCCACGTCGCCGTGCGAGCCGCCCTGGCACGCCGCGTCGTTCGTTTCAGGCCCAAGCGTATCGGGGAGCAGGATATCCGCGTAGCGCGCGGACGGCGTCATCATGTTGTCGCAGACGAGGATAAATTCGCACTTCGACGTGTCGCGGAGCACCTTATCCGTCCAGTTGCAGTCGCCGTGCTGATTGATCAGCGTGTTGCCGCCCGAATTCACGATCATCTTGATTCCGGTGCGGAGCTTCTCAGCGCCGTGAAGCGCCGAGTTGCGGCGCGTCATTTCGGGGCCGCGGAGAATCGCGTCCGTCCACATATAGACCGGAATCTTGGCCTGAACCGGGTTCTTTCCGATCGGGAGATAGACCGCGGGGAAGGAGGTGTTTCCTTCATGAGCTCCGGTGTTCGTCCCGGGGAGACCGACCTGGCCAAGCAGAATCGGCACCATGGCGATCGCGCGGCAGGTGGCTTCGCCGTTTGCCTGACGTTGCGGGCCCCAGCCCTGGGAGACAAAGAGGGGCTTCGTCATCGCCATTTCGCGCGCGAGGCTCCGGATCACATCCACCGGGATGCCGGTGATGGGGGCCGCCCATTCCGGGGTCTTCGCCGTGCCGTCGGGGCCCGCGCCGAGGATATAGGACTTGTAGTCTGACTTCGCGGGGGCGGATTTCGGAAGCGTCTTCTCATCAAACCCCACGCAGTAGCGGTCGAGGAACGCCTGATCGATCCAGCCATTCGTGATGAATTCATAGGCGAGAGCGGAGATGAGGGCAGCGTCCGTCCCCGGGCGGATCGGGATCCACTGGTCGGCGCGCGCCGTGCAGGTATCCGTGAACGCCGGGTCAATCACGATGATTTTCTTCGGGCGGTGACGCGTGAGCGCGGCGTCAATCTGGAAACCCTTGCCGCCGCCTGACGGCCGCGTGACAGACGGATTATTGCCGAAAAGCACGTAGAGTTCGGCGTTCGCGATTTCGCTCGGGAGGGAACTCGGGCGGCCGCCGTAGGTCTTCGGGAAGGCGGCGGCCCCTTGAGCGTTGGAGTAGGAGCCGTAGTACTGCAGGTACCCGCCCATCAGGTTCATCAGGCGCTGCCAGGCGCGGCGCGAGCTCACAAGCGACTGCTGCCCCGAGCAGTACTGCCAGTAGATCGAGTCGTTCCCATACTGGTTTTTGATGCGGGTCCATTCCTTCGCGATCGTGTCGAGCGCCTCATCCCACGAGATGCGTTCGAACTTGCCTTCGCCGCGTTCTCCCACTCGCTTCATCGGGAAGCGGAGGCGGTCAGGCGAATAAATCCGTTCACGCATCGAGCGGCCGCGCTGACAGGCCCGGAGCTGACGGGGGCCGAGCGTATCAGGCTGCGAGTTATCCGTTTCAATCCGGATTACCTGCCCGTTATGCGAAAAGACGCGGAGCGCGCAGCGCTGTCCGCAGTTGATCACGCACGCGCACCAGGTGCACGTGTCCTTGCTGTTCATCGCGTCGGCAACCGCGCGGGCAACAGGCATCATCGGGAGTCCGGCAGCCATAAAAGCCTTTAAGAGGGACCTCCGGGATACGGGGTGAAAAATCATCTCTGGTTCTCCTATTTACTTCTAGCCTCGGGGAGAGCCCTGAAGACGCCTGAAGCGGAACACCCGGGGAATCGCTCCCCCGTCTCTCGGTTCATTCAGGCAAAGGCTTTCTCAGAGACCGCCGGGATTCAGGAGTTGTTGTTTTTATATGTAATACAAAAAAGACGTTTTTCTTCCGATCTTCGCCGGAGTTGACAGGTGACGTCTAAGCCAAAAGAGGTATCTGAATCCGACGAAGAGTTTACCCGTTGAAACAGGCTTTGGCAATGGTATACCGGGTGGGAAAGTGAAATTTCAGTAAATAACTGATAATCCGGAATATCTAGTTGAGACTGATTTCTGTTTATATACAGAAATTCACAACCGGAAAGAAAAAAACGGCCCGGGAGTGAATCCCGGACCGGTTTGTCAGACGTTAATCGGTGACCTGAAGCCTAGTCATCATCCTGGAACGCCACTTCGCGTTTCTTCCGGATGGAAGGGGCGAGGACGAGGATGAGAAGGATCGCGGCGGCAATGAGGAGGCCGCAGGAGATCGGGCGCGTGACGAAGACCGAAGGGTCGCCGCGCGAGAGCAGCAACGCGCGTCTCAGGTTCTCTTCCATCATCGGCCCGAGAATGAAGCCGAGAATGAAAGGCGCTGCCTCGCACCCGAGCTTGATAAAGAGGTAGCCGAGAAGCCCGAAGACAATCGACACCCAGATATCGAAGACATTGTTATTGATCGAATACGTGCCGATCACGCAGAACGCGATGATCGCGGGGAAGAGCCAGCGGTACGGCACCTTGAGGAGCTTTACCCAGATATTGATCATCGGAAGATTCAGGATGATCAGCATCAGGTTCCCAATCCACATCGAGACAATGAGGCCCCAGAAGAGGCCTGGGTTCGAGCTCATCACGAGCGGCCCCGGCTGGATATCGTGAATCATCATGGCGCCGATCATGAGGGCCATCACGGCGTTGCTCGGAATGCCAAGCGTCAGCATCGGGATGAAGGATGTCTGAGCTCCGGCATTATTCGCGGTTTCCGGGCCCGCGACGCCGCGGATATTGCCTTCGCCGAACGCGGGATCCGCGTTCTTTCCGGCAATCTTCTTTTCAACCGTGTAGGAGGCGAAGGACGAGAGCAGGGCGCCGCCGCCCGGCAGCACGCCGAGGATCGAACCGATCGCGGTGCCGCGGACAATCGGGCCGAAGCAGTTCTTGATATCCGCCCAGGTGGGAAGGACCTTGCCGACCGAACCCGTATTGAAGTTCCTGGTTTGACGCGCTTCGAGGTTATTCATGATCTCGGCGTAGCCGAAGATACCCATCGAAATCGCGACGAAGTTAAGCCCGTCCTGGAGATCCTCAAGACCAAACGTAAAGCGGAGCGCCCCCGAATTGATGTCGGTGCCGATGAGGCCGACGAGAAGCCCGAGAAGCGTCATGCAGAACGCCTTGATGAGCGAGCCGTTCGCGAGAACGATCGCGCCGACGAGGCCCAGCACCATGAGGCTGAAGTACTCGGCCGGCTGGAACTTGAACGCGACCTGAATCAGCGGCGGGGCGAAAGCGGCAATCACGAGAGTCGCGACGCAGCCCGCGAAGAAGGAGCCGAGCGCCGCGATACCGAGCGCCGCGCCGGCGCGCCCCTTTGTCGCCATCTTGTGACCGTCGAGACACGTGATCACAGCGGAAGCGTCACCCGGAATATTCACGAGAATCGCGGTGGTAGAGCCGCCGTACTGAGCGCCGTAGTAAATGCCGGCGAGCATGATGAGGGCGGCAGACGGGTCGAGCGTATAGGTGATCGGGAGCAGCATCGCGATCGTCGCGACCGGGCCGATGCCCGGCAGCACGCCGATCAGCGTACCGACCGTCACGCCGATAAAGCAGTAGATGAGGTTCGTGAGAGACAGCGCGTTCTCAAACCCCAGAAGCAGATTCGAAACGAGATCCATCGCTTATTCCCCCACCATAAACTCAGGAAACACCGGGATCGTCATACCGAGGAGGTAAACGAAGATCACCCAGCAGAGTCCGCAGAGAACCACGATGAGCGCGATCACTTCCTTTGCCCGGAATTCACCGCTCGCGAGCGAGCAGACGGCGATCATCACGGCCATCGAGATGACGAAGCCCGCGAACGGGAGCAGTACGCAGAAAAGCGCGATCGCCCCGAGAATGAGGATCATGAGGCCGAAGTGGAAGCGCCCGACACGGCCGCCATCCTGAGCGCCGCCCGTGGAGAAAAGTCCCTTCACGGAGCAGAAGAGGCCGAGCGCGGTGAGACAGCCGGCGAGGAGCGTCGGGAAATAGGCGGGCCCCATACGGGCCGCGGACCCAAGCTCGTTCTCCTGGGCCGTGATGATGAAGAAGAGACCGCAGGCGGCGAAGAGTATGCCCGCCCAGAAATCTCTCTCGTTTTTGATGCGCAAAAGAAAAACTCGCTTTTTAAGAGAAAGCCAATCAATCAGATAACTGCCGGGGGGTGAGATGCTCCCGCACTGAAGGCAAGAACGGGCAGAGCCGGAAACCAGCTCTGCCCAGATCCATTTCCGGCAGATTGAAGCGAAAAAGAAACCGTCCGGAGAAGAGCGGGGTGACGAGGATCCCCCCGCTTTTCCGGGTTATCAGTCGACGTGCGCGCCGGAGATCTTCACGATCTTCGCGTACTTCGGGATTTCCTCTCGGATGAGAGCCGCGAACTGAGCGGACGTGGTCGGAGCAGCTTCGCCGCCAAGCTTATCAAGGCGCGCGTCCACTTCCTTTGAGCGCAGCGCCTTCGTGAAAGCGGCGTTCAGCTTATCCACGGTCGCGGTCGGGGTCTTCGCCGGAACGAAGAGGCCGTACCAGGTGGAAATGTTGAAGCCCTTCAGGCCGCATTCCTCAAGCGTCGGGACCTTCGGGAGCGCCTTCGCGCGCTTCGCGGTTGTCACGGCGAGCGGAATGAATTTCCCGGCCTCAATATTCGCGGTGGCGGAGGCGAGATTATCGAAAATCAGCTGCGTCTGGCCGCTCATCACGGAGAGCTTCGCGGGGCCCGCGCCCTGGAACGGCACGTGGACGATGTTGACACCGGTGTCAGCCTTGAAGAGCTCACCGGCGAGGTGGCCCGCGGAGCCATTGCCGCCGGAGGCGTAGTTCAGCTTCCCGGGGTTCTTCTTCGCGTAGGCGATCAGATCCTTCACGGTGCGGATGCCGGTCTTCTTCTGGAAGGCGGGCGTGATCACGAGCACGTTCGGCACGTGAGCGATCAGGGTGACCGGGGTGAAGTCCTTCACCGGGTCATAAGGAAGGTGACGGAAGAGCGAGGGGTTGATCGCGTGGGTCGCGACGGCGCCGACGACGAGCGTGCGGCCATCCGGCTTCTCACGGGCAACAGAACTCACGCCGCGCGTGCCGCCGGCACCCGGCCGGTTCTCAACGATCACAGTGCCGAGGTCTCCCTTAACCGCGTCCGCGAGAATGCGGGCAGAGACATCCAGAGGGCCGCCCGCGGGCCACGGCACCACGATCGTAATCGGGCGCTGCCCAAAGGCGAGAGCTGACTGAGGGATGGATGACAACAGAGCCGCAGAGGCGGCGGCGCCGATAAGGGCGCGACGGTTAACGTTGACCACGATGACCTTCTTTTGAATTTAGGTTTTTCCGTGCCCGCAAGTGACTCAGGGCGGCGGATTGTTGTTTTCTCTAAAAATTAGGGAATCGGGTTAATTAGACCTGTTAAACCTGCGGTCTGCAACTGGATTACGATAGATGAAGGGTTTACCCTCGTTATTAATCAGGAGAGTTCCTTAGGGGTTCACAATAAATCCATAGGAACTTTCCGATGAAAGGAGGAAAGATGGATTTCGAGAAGCTATATATCGACGGAGCCTGGGTGCCGTCAGCGTCCGATAAATGGATCGAAGTGGAGAAGCCCGCAAGCCGCAGCGTGATCGCCCGGGTGCCGGCCGGAAACGCTGAGGATGTCGACCGGGCGGCGAAAGCCGCTTCCGCCGCTTTCCCCGCGTGGCGAGACACGCCGCTCGCGGACCGCATCGCGCTGATGGAGAAATTCCTCACCGAATTCCGTGCCCGTGAAGAGGATCTCGTCCGGATCACCGTCGAGGAGCTCGGGAGCCCGGTCGGGTTCACGCGCTCAAGCCAGGTGGAGTACCAGTACACGAGAACCCGTTCCTATATTGATCTCGCGCCGACGGTGCCGCTCGTTGAAAAGATGGGCGCCTCCACCACGTACCGCGAGCCGGTCGGTGTGGTCGGCTGCATCACACCCTGGAACTATCCGCTCGGTCAGGTGATTCAGAAGATCGTTCCGGCGCTCCTCATGGGGAACACCGTGATCCTGAAGCCGAGCCAGCATACGCCGCTCTCTGCCTACTACCTCACGGAAGCAATCGAGGCGGCCGGTTTCCCGAAGGGCGTCTTTAACCTCGTTACAGGCCGAGGCGGCGAAATCGGGAATTCGCTTTCCACGCATCCGCTCGTCAATATGGTGTCCTTCACCGGGTCGACCAAGGGCGGCGTCACCGTGGCGCAGCACGCGCTCGAATCCGTGAAGCGCGTGAGTCTCGAGCTCGGCGGGAAGTCCCCGTACGTCATGCTCCCGGGGATCACGAATTACGATGAGCCGATTCATATCCTCTTCAATTCGATCTTCCTCAATTCCGGACAGACCTGCACCGCGTTCAGCCGCCTCCTGATTCCGGAGGCTGAGGCGCCGGCGATCGAAGCGAAGCTGAAGGAAATCGCCCGCGAGTACACGGTCGGGAATCCGCAGGATAAGAAGGTGAAGCTCGGTCCTGTCGCCTCCGAAGCCCAGTTTAAGAAGATCGCGGGCTATATCGCGAAGGGCGTCGAGGAGGGTGCGAAGCTCCTGATCGGTGAAGTGCCCACGGAAGGAAAGGGCCTCTACATCCACCCGACGATCTTCACGAATGTGAAGAACAGCATGACGATCGCGCAGGATGAGATCTTCGGGCCGGTGCTCTGTGTGCTCACCTACCGCACGGTGGATGAGGCGGTCGCGATCGCGAACGATACCCGCTACGGTCTTAACGCCGGCGTCTTCGGGCCGAAGGATGAGGCGCTTGCCGTGGCGCACCGGATCGAAGCCGGGAATGTTTACGTGAATTCGAGCCCGCGCGACACCGCGGCGCCGTTTGGCGGCTACAAAGAGTCCGGCATCGGGCGTGAGGGCGGTGTCTACGGCATGATCGAGTTTACGCAGCAGAAGGCGCTTTTCGATACGAAGCTCTGAAGCGCGTAAATAGTGTCTGACACCAGACCGGGCGGAGCGGAACTGCAATCCCGCTCCGCCCGGTTTTTCTTTGCCTTAAAAGAGACCGCCTTCTCTTCGTTTTACAATCGGGGCTCAGCCGGCTCCGCTCCTCTGGCGGTTTCATCTGCGGATCCGCGCGTATATAAAAAAGAAGAAGGGAGAAGTTTTTCTGATGTCCTGGCTCACAGCGCTCTTCACCGATACGCAGTCACCCGCCCACGCGGCTTTGATCTACTCGCTGGTCATCGCGGCCGGCATGGCGCTGGGGCGGATCCGGATCCGGGGCGTGTCGCTCGGGGTGACGTTTGTCCTCTTCACGGGACTGGTGGCATCGGCGCTCGGAGCCCGGGTGGACCCGGCGGTGCTCGCCTTTATCCGGGACTTTGGTCTCGTGCTCTTCGTTTTCTTTATCGGGCTTCAGGTCGGGCCGTCTTTCTTCAATTCATTCCGGACGCATAACGGCCGGACACTCAATCTCCTCACGATCGGGATCATCCTCGCGGGGCTCCTCCTTACGCTCCTTTTCGCGGCGGTCCTTCCGGGGCTTGTGTCACTTCCCCAGATGCTCGGTATCCACTTCGGCGCGGTGACGAACACCCCGGGGCTGGGCGCCGCGCGGGACATGCTTTCTGAACTCGGTTATTCCGGAGAAGACATCACGATCGGCTACGCCTGCGCGTATCCGCTTGGCGTGATCGGCGCGGTGCTCACCGTGCGGTTCCTGAGGCGCGTGTTCCGGATTGATCTCGAGAAGGAAGAGGCAGCGTGGGACGCGACTGAAGGCGCGAAAGATAAGCCGGTTTTCTTTCACGTCGAGCTCACAAACAAGGCGCTTGCCGGCCGCACGATCCGGGAGATCGCGGAAATCATCGGGAAGCCTTTTATCTGCAGCCGGATTCTTCATGGCGGTGAGCTCTTAAGCCCGGGCGCGGACACCGTGGTGGAAAGAGGGGACACGCTCCGGATCGTGTCCAACCCAGATCATCGCCAGACGATCATCGCGTTTTTTGGCTCCGAGGCGGAGGACTTCGCCACGGATATTGAGCATTCCCCGGTTACAAGCCGCATCATCCGCGTGACCCGCCCCTCGGTGAACGGGCTTCAGATGGCAGATCTTCACCTCAGCCGGCTTGACGGGGTGAACATCACGCGGGTCTTCCGCTCAGGCCTCCAGCTTTTCCCCTATCACAACCTCACGCTGCAGCTCGGGGACCGCGTCTACTGCGTGGGACCTGAAAATTCCGTGAAGCGTCTCGCTGAACGCCTGGGCGACGAGGAGCAGAAGCTGAATCACCCGAATATGCTCTCGCTCTTTATCGGCATCGCGCTTGGGATTCTCGTCGGGTCCCTCCCGATCACCTTCCCTGGGATGCCCGTTCCGGTGAAGCTCGGTGTCGCGGGAGGTCCGCTCGTGATCGCGATTCTTCTCGGATCCTGGGGGCCGAGACTCCGCCTGATCACCTATATGACGCCGTCCGCGAACCTGATGCTGCGGGAGTTCGGGATGGTGTTTTTCCTCGCGAGCATCGGGCTCGCGGCTGGGGACGGTTTTGCTGAGGCTCTGATAAACGGCCGCGTGTTTCTGTACGCGGGGCTCGGCGCTGTGATCACGGTGGTGCCGGCGCTGATCGCCGGGATTATCGCGCTCCGTGTCTATCACCTGAATTTCCATTCGGCTGCCGGTCTCATCGCGGGCGCGATGACGGATACTCCGGCGCTTGCTTATATCGGGACGCTTTCAGGGAGAAACATCGCGGCGGCCGCTTATTCCACCGTGTACCCGGTCTCGATGTTCCTTCGGATTCTGTCGGGGCAGCTCGTGCTGCTCTTTGTCTGGGGCGCGATCGCCTGAGAGCAGGACGGCCGGAAGACAAAAAGAGCGCCGCGGACGGGGGGACTCGCCGCGGCGCTCATTTTCTTCCGGAGAGAAGAATTTTGTTCAGGCTTTCTCTTTTGTTTTCCGGGGGCCGAGACCCGCGGACCGCATGACTTCGGCGACC
>ERZ780144.1591-NODE-1591-length-23495-cov-21.012884_pt1 | contig 23495 bp, 20 predicted proteins | sample MGYA00511380_ERZ780144 | MGnify/ENA primary metagenome ERZ780144 (study PRJEB29588, sample SAMEA1965858) | human gut metagenome | biome: human gut; feature: human-associated habitat; material: faeces | place: Denmark | collected 2008/2010 ... | reverse complement strand
GGGACGGGCGGGACGGGCGGGACGGGCGGGACGGGAATAGAATGGACCGGAATAGACTGGAATAGACTGGAATAGACTGGAATAGACTGGAATGGACACAATAAAACAAGACCGGGCAGGACCGGCCTGCATCAATCCAGCCAGAATACGGCAAAACTGACCCCGGCCGTACAGAACCGAATGCCGACCGCAACCACCCGGAAGGCTCGAACAGAAAAAATCCGGGCCGCATGTCCATCGACATACGGCCCGGCAAGGATCAAGGCTCCGTCCGATCCGATCTGCGCAGAGGTCCTGCACCGGTCGGACCGGCAGCCCGGATGACTATTTCCAGAGGTCGCGCGGATACTTGCCCTCGGCAATCATCTTCTCGATGGCCGCCATCAGGGCCGGTTTGTCCTCCTTGTAGGTGACGCCGTGCCACTGCGCCGTCGAGCGCAGCACACGCAGTTCGGCCGTTCCGTCACCGATGAGCTTGTTGACCATCGTCGGGATGTAGAACTCGCTCTTCAGATTCTCGCGGTTCTGTGCGTACCACGTGCCGAAATACTCCTTTGAATAGGTGAAGTAGTCGGGCGTGAAACCGAAGAGATTCATCGAGACGGGTGTATCCTCGGCCAGTTCCTCGTCGGCGCCGCCGTCGTGGAAGACGATCCGGCCGTCGGCCATGCGCTCGATCTGCGTCCGCTCGACCATCGAAGCGAGGTTTCCCTTCGCGTCGACCGTGCAGACGCCGCGCGAGACGGTGCCGTTCTCCGAAAGGGTCCGGTTCAGGTCGTAGGCCACCATGCAGTAGCGGTTTCGGCTGCCGTCGAGCTGCGAGAGATAGTCGCCGATCACCCGGTAGGCCTCAGCTCCGTAGAAATCGTCGGCATTGATGACGGCGAACGGCTCGTGAATCGCCCCGGCCGCCATCATCACGGCGTGGTTCGTACCCCAGGGCTTCACGCGGCCTTCGGGCACGGAGAGCCCTTCAGGCAGGTTTTCAAGCTCCTGATAGACCACCTCCACGGCGATCCGGCCGCCGAAACGATCGGCCGAGAAGACCTCCAGGAACTCCTTGGCAAAGGAGTGGCGGATGACGAAGACCACCTTGCCGAAACCGGCGCGGATGGCGTCATAGATCGAATAGTCGATGATCGCCTCGTTGTTGGGGCCGACACCGTCCATCTGCTTGAGTGATCCGTAGCGGGAACCCATGCCCGCCGCAAGGACCAGTAATGTGGGTTTTACCATACTTTTTATCTCTTTTTGACGTTGATTCCAAACAGATGCAAAGTTAAACATTTTCGGCCCGATCCGCAAGCGTTTTTCTCTTTTTCGGCGCCGCACCGCACCGGAGGCTCCGCAGGGCGGACGACCAAATAAATTTGGCATTCCGCGCGGCTTATGTTATCTTTGTAGCTGCTAAATTCCGCCCGACCGGGCACGCCGACCGCCGAAGCGCTCCGCTTCCGGCAAGCCGGCACCGACGGGCAACCCGATACGATTCGACACATGGCCCTGTTCAAGAAAATACGCTCCTGGTGGCGCGGACTCTTCCGCAAGCGGCGCTTCAACATGCTCAACGCCACGGACAACTCCGAGGAGTGGCACATCCACCTCTCGCCCGCGAGCATCTTCGCCGCACTGGTGGCCTTCCTGCTGCTGCTCTTCATCCTGATTCTCTCGCTGGTGGCCTACACGCCCGTACTGGAGTTCCTGCCCGGCTACCGCACCGAGGCCGACCGTTCGCGCGAGAGCCTCGTGCAGAACATCATCCGCCTCGACTCGATGGAGCGCATGCTCAACGACATGATGACCTACAACGAGAACATCTCGCTGATTCTGGACGGCAAGACCCCCGTGGCGCGGTCGCTTCCCGCCTCGGACAGCACGCGCGCGAGCAAGCTGCTCGTCATGCCGTCGCACGAGGATTCGCTCCTGCGCGCCGAGATGGAGGGCGACGGCCCCTACTCGCTTGCCGGGGACGGCACCGCCTCGCGCCGGCAGGTCCGCGAGGCCATCCAGCTGGCACCGCCCGTTGACGGCATCATCACCGACCGCTTCGACATCGCGGCGGGCCGCCTCGGGGTGAAGATCGCCGCCACGGCCGGCGACCGCGTGACGGCCATCGACAACGGCACGGTGGTCATGAGCCTCTGGAGCCCCGAAACAGGGTATGTCGTCTGCGTGCAGCACGCCGCCAACCTGATCTCGGTCTACCGCCACCTCTCGCAGTCGCTCGTCAGCACGGGCCAGACCCTGCGTGCCGGCGATCAGATCGGCTACAACGCCGAAGCGGTGGACGGGGAGGTGCCGCGCTTTGAATTTGAACTCTGGAGCAACGGCAAGCCCGTGGACCCGGAATCATACATCGTCTTCTGACTACAACCCATGAAACAACGACTTGCCATCCTGGGGTCGACCGGTTCGATCGGCGTACAGACGCTCGACATCGTGCGTGAGAACCCCGACCGTTTCGAGGTCTGCACGCTGACGGCCCACCGCAACTGGCAGCAACTGGCCGCGCAGGCCCGGGAGTTCGACGCCGACACCGCCGTCATCGCCGACAGGGAGTGCTACGCGGCCCTGCGCGACGCGCTGGCCGACACCGACACGAAGGTCTACGCGGGCGACGAGGCCGTGGCGCAGGTTGCCGCCGCAGGCAACGTCGACGTCGTGGTGAACGCCCTGGTCGGCTATGCCGGTCTGGCCCCCACGGTCGCGGCGCTCGAGGCGGGCAAGAAACTGGCGCTGGCCAACAAGGAGTCGCTCGTCGTGGGCGGCTCATATGTCATGCCCCTTGCCCGCCGGCACAAGGCCCCCATCCTGCCGATCGACTCCGAGCACTCGGCCATCTTCCAGTGCCTCGCGGGCGAACGGGCCCCGATCCGGCGGCTGATCATCACCTGCAGCGGCGGCGCCTTCCGCGACCTGCGGCGCGAAGAGCTCGCCTCGGTCACCGTGGAGCAGGCGCTGCACCATCCCCAGTGGAACATGGGCGCGAAGATCACGATCGACTCCTCGACGCTCGTCAACAAGGGCTTCGAGGTCATCGAGGCCCACTGGCTCTTCGGCACGCCCGCGGAGAAGATCGCGGTCGTGATGCACCCGCAGTCGATCGTCCACTCGATGGTCGAATTCGAGGACGGCGCCATCAAGGCGCAGCTCGGCACGCCCGACATGCACATGCCGATCAGCCTGGCGCTGATGTACCCCGACCGGGCCTGCCGTCCGGGCGAGCGCTTCAGCTTCCTCGAGCATCCGCAGCTGACCTTCGCCGAGGTCGACCGCGTGAAATACCCCGCCCTCGACATCGCCTACGACTGCCTGCGGCGCGGCGGCACGGCGGCCTGCACGATGAACGGCGCGAACGAGGCGGCCGTCGCGGCCTTCCTCTCCCGCCGCTGCGCATGGCTCGACATCGTGCGTGCGATCGAATACGCCCTGACGCGCGCGACGTTCGTCTCTTCGCCCGACCTTGCGGCCTTCGCCGCCTCGGACGCCGAGGCCCGGGCGCTGGCCGCGGAATACCTCAACAAGTAAACACCTTCCCATGGAACTTATCATCAAGATTCTTCAATTCTTCCTCTGCTTCACGATCCTCGTGGGTATCCACGAGTTGGGACACTTCATCATGGCGCGCGTCTTCCGCATCCGCGTCGAGAAGTTCTACATCTTCTTCGACCCGTGGTTCTCGCTCTTCAAGTTCCGCCGCGGAAACACCGAATACGGACTGGGCTGGCTGCCGCTGGGCGGCTACGTCAAGATCGCGGGCATGATCGACGAGTCGATGGACAAGGAGTACCAGCAGCGCGAGGTGCAGCCCTGGGAGTTCCGGGCCAAGCCCGCCTGGCAGCGCTTTCTGGTGATGATCGCCGGCGTGGTGATGAACGTCCTGCTGGCCATCACGATCTACATCGGCATCTGCTACACGTGGGGCGAGACCTACTTTCCGAACGACGAGGCCCGCTGGGGCTACAACTTCAACGAGGCGGGCCACCGGATGGGATTCCGCAACGGCGACCGCTTCGTCTCGATCGACGGCGAGAAGGTCGACGACATCTCCATGCTGCTCAACCAGCTGCTCATCACGGAGAGCGACCGCGAGGTGGTCGTGCTGCGCGACGGGAAGCAGGTGACGCTCCACCTGACCCTCGATGAGCTGATCGACATGCGCCGCGAAAAGGGCTACGAAAACCTCTTCACGCTGCGCATGCCCTTCCTGATCGACAGCGTCGCGGCACCGACGGCCGCCGCCCTGCAGCGGGGTGACGAGATCGTCGCGATCGACGGCGTGCACGACGCCACCTACACGGAATACCGCCGCTACCTCCAGTCGAAGGCCGGTGACACGGTGTCGGTCACCGTCCTGCGCGGCGGCGAGCGCATCGCCGGGCTCGACATTCCGATCTCGGCCGAGGGGACCCTCGGCGTCTTTGCCGACCCGCAGCCCTTCGAGCTGCGCACGCAGCACTACACCTTCTGGCAGGCCATTCCGGCCGGCATCCACAAGACCGGCAAGGTGATCGCCTCCTACTGGGAGCAGCTCAAGCTGATCGTGCAGCCCAAGACGAAGATGTACGAGGAGCTGGGCGGATTCATCGCCATCGGCAGCATCTTCCCCGGCAGCTGGGACTGGCAGGACTTCTGGCTCAAGACCGCCTTCCTGTCGATCATCCTCGCCGTGATGAACATCCTGCCCATCCCGGGGCTGGACGGCGGGCATGCGATCTTCACCTTCTGGGAGATGATCTCCGGGCGCAAGGTCAGCGACCGCGTGCTCGAGGCGGCGCAGTACGTGGGACTCATCATCATCCTCTTCCTGCTGCTCTACGCCAACGGAAACGACGTCTACCGCTTCTTCATCAAATAACGAAACGACACCATGACCGAGCTCGAAAAGATGATGCGCGGGGAGCTGTACGACTACAGCGACCCGGAAGCCCTGGAGCTGAACATCCGGGCACACGAACGCCTCGAACGGCTCAACTCAACCCCCTACCGCGACACGGCGGCCTACCGCGCCGCCCTGCGGGAGCTCATCCCGGGATTCCCCGAGACGAGCTACCTGATCGCCCCCTTCTTCTGCGACTTCGGGTTCCGCACGCAGGTGGGCGAAGGGGTCGTCATCAACTACAACTGCACGTTCCTCGACGGCGGGGGCATCACGATCGGCAACCACACGCTCATCGGCCCCAACTGCCAGCTCTACACGCCGCAGCACCCCATTGACTACGTCGAGCGCCGCCGTCCCGTCGAACGGGGGCTGCGCATCGAGATCGGGGACGACTGCTGGCTGGGCGGCGGCGTGATCGTATGCCCGGGCGTGCGCATCGGCAACCGCTGCATCATCGCGGCCGGAAGCGTCGTGACACGCGACATACCCGACGACTCGCTGGCGGCCGGGAATCCCGCCGTCGTCAAACGCAAACTGCAATAAAAACCGCAAAAAAGGAGAACGAGATGGAACAGACTACGGATCGCATCGCCGCCTGTGCCGCCGCGCTGCGCCGCCACCGTTTCGAGGTCGAGACGGTCGCCACGCCCGAAGAGGCCTTCGAGATCATGAAACGCACCATCGGCGAGGAGAAGCCGCAGCTCGTGTCGTTCGGCGACTCGATGACCATGCGCGCAACGGGCATCATCGAGTGGCTGCGCGGGCAGACCGGCATGACGCTGCTCGACGGATTCGACTCGTCGATGCCCCGCCCCGAGCGGCTCGAAATACGCCGGCAGGCCCTGCTGTCGGACCTCTTCGTCACGGGCATCAACGCCGTGACGACGGAGGGAACGCTCCACTGGCTCGACATGGTGGGCAACCGCATCGCTCCGGTAGCCTTCGGGCCCCGCAAGGTGATCCTCGTGGCGGGCCGCAACAAGATCGTCGCCGACCGCACCGAAGCCGAGGAGCGCATCCGCCGCATCGCGGCCCCGCAGAACATCGCCCGCCATCCGGGCTTCCGCACGCCCTGCGCCAAGACGGGCGTCTGCATGGACTGCAACTCGGAAGACCGCATCTGCAACACCCGCATGGAGATGCTGCGCTGCCACCCCGCCGGGCGCGTGCTCGTCATACTGATCGACCAGGAGCTCGGATTATGAATGCCCGGATACGATACGGACTCGGCACGCTGACGGCCGCCGCGCTGATGCTGCTGGCCGGAGGCTGCGACGATGCGTCGGAGTATTACTACACAACCACCTACCCCGTTGTGCGGATCGAGGTGACGGTCGAGGTCGAGGAGGAGACCCCCGAGCCGGAACCCGAACCCGAACCGCAGCCCGGTGAGGGAGAAGGCGAAGAGGGAACCGGCACCGACGACGGCACGGGCAACGGCACTGATGATGGAACAGGGACCGACGATGGGACCGGAACGGACGACGGCACGGACGAGGACGACGGCACGGACGAAGAGCCGGAGAATCCTCTCGTAACGCAGCTCCGCGAGGAGGTGCTCTCCAAGGCCCCGGTACAGGCCGGCGGCAGCTACACGCTCGACTTCAAGTATTCGGACAGCGGGCGGCTCACGGTGCGCCCCGCCGCCGGTGCAGAGACGGTCTCGGGCGGCTTTGCCAAGCAGCCCGGAGCGTCGAACATCAGTTTCTACTTCGGTGAGCAGGCCTACACGTGCGCCGTTTCGGTCTATACGGAAGAGGGAGTGCGGCAGGCGCTGCTGACCGTGGACCTCACGGCCGAATACCAGGCGCGCTACCCCGACGCGAAGATCACGCAGGTGCTGCGCAAGGAGTACACCTCGCACCGGCAATAAACCGAACGACACGACGATGGCAAAGGTCAAGAAGGCATTTTTCTGCCGCAACTGCGGTTTCGAGGCCCCGAAGTGGCTGGGGCGGTGTCCCTCGTGCGGCGAGTGGAACACCTTTACCGAGGAGATCATCGCCCGCGAGAGCGGGTCGGTCGCCGCGACGGTCGCCGGGCCCCTGCCCGCGTCGCGGCCGCAGCGCGTGCGCGACATCCGCGAGAGCGAACACCGCCGCATCGACCTGGGCAACGCGGAGGTGAACCGCGTGCTGGGCGGCGGACTGGTGCCGGGGTCGCTCGTGCTGCTGGGCGGCGAGCCGGGCATCGGCAAGTCGACCCTCTCGCTGCAGATCGCCCTCACGGACAACGGCCTCAAGACGCTCTACGTCTCGGGCGAGGAGTCGGCCGAGCAAATCAAGATGCGCGCCGCACGCCTCGGCATCGGCAACGACGAGTGCCTGATCTACCCCGAGACGCTGCTCGAAAACATCGTGGCGCAGATCACCGAGCAGCAGCCCGACATCGTGGTCATCGACTCGATCCAGACGATCTACACCGAGCTGATCGACTCCTCGGCCGGCAGCGTGTCGCAAATCCGCGAGTGCGCCGCCACGCTGCTCAAATATGCCAAGTCGACCGGCACGTCGATCTTCCTCATCGGCCACATCACCAAGGACGGCACGATTGCCGGGCCGAAGATTCTGGAGCACATCGTCGACGTCGTACTCCAGTTCGAGGGCGACAGCAACAACATCTACCGCATCCTGCGCGGCATCAAGAACCGTTTCGGCGCGACGTTCGAGATCGGCGTCTTCGAGATGCTCGACGCGGGGCTGCGCGCCGTGGACACCCCCTCGGAGATCCTGCTGACCCACTACGAGGAGCCGTTGAGCGGCATCGCCGTGGGTGCTGCGGCCGACGGCGTGCGCCCCTACCTGATCGAGGTGCAGGCGCTCGTGTGCGGCGCAGCCTACGGTACGCCCCAGCGCACGGCCACGGGATTCGACACGCGCCGCATGAACATGCTGCTGGCCGTGCTGGAGAAGCGCGTGGGGATGAAGATGTTCCAGAAGGATGTCTTCCTGAACTTCGCCGGAGGCTTCAAGGTCGCCGACCCGGGGCTTGACCTCGCGGTTGCCGCCGCCGTGATCTCCTCCTACTACGACCGGCCGGTCGGTGAGGGCATCTGCTGCGCGGGCGAGATCGGCCTCTCGGGCGAGGTGCGCCCCGCTCCGCGCACGGAGCAGCGCATCAGCGAGGCCGCCCGCCTCGGCTTCCGCCGCATCGTCGTTTCGGGCTACCTCGCCAAGGGGACGAAGCGCCCCAAGGGGATCGAGGTCGTCACGATCAACAGCATCGACCAGCTGCCGCGCGCCCTCTTCACGGAGTAGGCGCCGGCGAAGCTGCTGCGGAGAGGGCGAGCAACAGGGAAAGCCCCGGACGGCAAGAAGGGTTCCGGACGGCAAAAGAAAAAACCGGACAAGGCCGGGTGACAAGACGAAAAAAAACCGGACACAAGAATGAGACCGGCGGCATAAAGCCGGAAGACATACCGGGCGGCGGAGAGATACATTCTCTTCGCCGCCCGGTGCGTTACGGAGGGCACGGACGGACGGGAGAGTGCGGACAGGCGGGAGAGTGCGGACAGGCGGGAGAGTGCGGACAGGCGAGGGCAGACGGAAAGGTGCGGACGGAATTATATCCGGAACGGGCCGAACGATTGCAATCCGCGACATTTCTCGCCACAGCGGGGCGACCCACGGCACCCGGCCGCCATTTTCGGAACGGATCTTGCAACGGGATATCACGCTGCCGCGAGGGTGCGAGACACATCGCGCCGTCCCGGCAGCCGGAGAACTCCGACCGAAAAGGCCCCGAAACAACAAACCGGACCCGCGGGCGATTCACGGCATCCGGTTCGGAGACAAATCGGGCTGAAGAGACGGGGTCACGGCTCCAGACGCCAGGCGAGCTCCTCGTGGACGCAGTCTTCGGCAGGGAGCTTGCCCAGAGAACCGGCCTTGCGGTGCACCGCGAGCCGGTTCTCTTCGTTTTGGCTCCCGACGGCTACACACAGCGCCACGGCTCCCTGTGCCACCAGACGGGCCGCACGCGCGGCAAAGGAGGCCGAAGCGGTCAGAGCGGCAGCCTCGGCGGACTTGCCGGTTCGGGCAGCAGCTCCGGCTGCAAGTTCGACGGTCCCCGCAGCAATTCCGGCAGCTCCGGCAGCCTGCCCCGCCGCTCCGGCAATCCCGGCGGCAGGCGCCGCGGAGGTATCCGCCGCGGCGGCACTTCGGGCTGCGGCAACAACCGCCTCCGCTTCGACGGCATTGCGGTGCACGGCCTCCAGCGCCGCATCGACCCACGCAAGCGAAGCCTGCGGCGAGCGGGCGGCAGCCAGCAGCGCCGCATACTGCAACAGCGGCGAGGCCGCCATCCAGCGCTCAAAAATTGCCGGCTGCACGCCGACACGTGACAGCAGGGCGAAGGAGGCCTCCTCGGCCACCTCGGAGTTGATGATCCCCGCGGCCCAAAAATCCGCTTCGTCGGCCGTCACGCGCTCCGGCTGCGCAATGTACAGCGCCGCCAGGCGCAGTTCGCGCACGTCCTGCACATAGAGGTAGCGGGCAAAGTCATGGTCGGGCGTCTCGGCCCGGGCAATCCGCCGCAGGGTCGGGAGACTCACCCCGTAGTTAAGCCCGTAGGGTTTGCCGCACAGGCACATGGCATCGGCCACGGCACCGTTGCGCTCGCGGCGCAGCTCGCCGAGCAGCGCCACCATGCGTGAAGTGAAATCCATCGTGCGGATCGGTTAGCGGGCAGCCGGCAGGAGCACATTGACCGTGCGGCCGAACTCGAAGACGGGCAGCACCGAGCGAGCATATTCGCGGCCGCCGCAAAGGACCGTGCAGGTGGCGGGATCAGCCACGCGGCACTGGAAGACGCGCTTCTCCTTGGCCGGAGCCTCGATCGCCGCAGCGACGGGAGCGCCCGAGGGTTCGATCTGCAACAGCACGATGTCACCCGAGAGGTCGGTGTCGGGCAGCAGTCCCGATGCCGCGCTGAAGCGGCAGAGGATATACTGCTGCTTGTCGGCCTGCGGATAGACGACATAGCGTCGCGTCGAGGTCGAGACGACCCGCTTGCCGAGGAAGAGCTCCAGGTAGGCCTGCTCGAGGCGGTCGATCTCGCGCAGGGCGGCATTCAGCCCCTCGCCGAAGACATTCTCGCCGGCTTCGCCCGTGATGAGCTCCAGGCGGTGGCGGCGCAGCGAATAGATGCGGTTGGCCGCATCGCGGGCGGCATCCTCCAGGGCGGGGGTGGACATGTCGGTCTTGTCGGGCTGCAGCCGCGCGAACTCCTCGTCCGATCCGGCGTGCGACACGACGCGGGTCTCGGGTGCGGCCGGAGCCGCGGCATTGAGGTAGGTCGCGCCGTCGAGCAGCGCGATACGCGCCCCGGTAATGCTCCAGACGGTCCGGTCGCTGAGCGGGGCCCGCACGCCGAGGAACTTCTGCGCATAGCGCGCATAGGGGCCGCAGAGCGTCAGGTCGCGCTCGACGGTGACGTCCACGGCAAGGATCGTCCGCGGATTCGAGACCGTGATGCCGTCGGCGCTCTCCACGGCGCCCTGAACGGCTATGTAGGGATTCTGGGCCGCAGCAGCGCCGCAGACCAGCAGCGCAAGGGCCAAAAGTTGTGCTTTCATACGCGCAGGTTTTTTATCCATAGATGCAAATGTAACGTATTTTCGCGTTTCGTCAAAATTTCAGGTAGAAATCGCGGGTCAGCGCCCGGTATTCCTCCGTGTAGCACTCGTGCGCGCCCGTGCCGACGACCAGCTCGTCGCGGCGGCAGACGGGCGGCGCCGCAGGATCGGGCACGGCGTCGAACAGGCGGAACTCCATGAGCACGCGCCGGGTCTCGCGGCGCGGCGTGGTGCGCACGTCCGTGCGGCGGCAGAGCACGAGCCGCCCGCGGCACTCCGCCAGAAAACGCGCCGCCTCGGCCGTCGGCAGGATCACGGCGAAGCGTCCCCGGGGAGCCAGCAGCCGCACGACGGCATCGCACAGCTCCCCGTAGCGGAGCGTCACGGCATGACGCGCCGTCGTGCGCCCCGCATCGGGGCAGGTGAGTGAATCGACGAAATAGGGCGGATTGGAGACGATGCGGTCGAAGCGCTCCCCGGGGCGATACTCCTGCACGGGACACTGCACGAACTCCACGCGCGCGGCCCACGGCGAGGCGGCAGCATTCTCGCGCGCCTGCGACACGTCGTCGACATCGACCCCCGTGATGCGCACGCCGGGCAGCGCGGCGGTGCGCTGGGCCAGCATCAGAGCGATGAGGCCCGTGCCGGTCCCCACATCGAGGATGCGCCGCGCATCGGCTCCCGCATCGGCCCAGGCGCCGAGCAGCACGCCGTCGGTCCCGACCTTCATCGGGCAGCGGTCCTGGCGGATGGAGAACTGTTTGAACTGGAACATCGTCTATTCGTTAACGTGCAGGCAGCCGTCGATCCCGGCGCCGAAAAGTGCATAGTCGAAGCGCACGGGGTCCACGGCATCGAACTCCCGCAGCCGGGCGGTGATCTCCTCGACGGCCCGCCAGTCGTTCTGCCGGCGTCCGAGCAGCCCCAGCAGGCGGCCCACCTCGCCGACATGCACGTCGAGTGGCAGGCGGAGCGCCGACATCGGAATGCCGGTCCAGAGGCCGAAATCCACGCCGCGGTCGTCGCGCCGGACCATCCAGCGCAGGAACATGCAGAGCCGCTTGCAGGCGGCACCCCGTCCGATGTCGGAGAGGTGCTTCTCGCAATGCGGCGCATGCTCGGCGGCGAGAAACTCCCGACGGAAAGCCGCCAGCACGGCGGGCAGGCTCTCCGTCGCCGCATACTGCGTCTCGAAGAAGGCGCCAAGGCCTCCGTACAGCTGCTCCATACGGCGCAGCGCCAGCACGAAGTCGCGCAGGTCCGCGCCGTTGAAGGTGCGGTGCACGAAGCCGTCGAGGCCGGCAAGCTCCCGCTCCGAGGCATTGCGCACGAAGTCGGCCGGGGCGTCGTCCAGGAAGTGCATCAGACGGTGCCCGTTGCGGACGATCGTCCGGCGGTTGCCCCAGGCGATCGTCGCGGCCAGAAAGCCCGCGATCTCACGGTCGGCACGCTCCGTAAAGCGGTGCGGCACGGCGATCGGGTCGCAGTCGATGAACTCGGGCCGGTTGTAGCGGTCGTGGAGCCGTTCGAGCAGCTCCCGCACCCCGTCGTCACACGATCCGGCCATCGGACATCGTAATCTTCCGGTCGGCCATCGCCGCGAGCCCCTCGTCGTGGGTGACGATGACGACGGTCTGACCCAGTTTGTCGCGCAGCTCGAAGAAGAGGCGGTGGATCTCGTCGCGGTTGTGCGTGTCGAGGTTGCCCGACGGCTCGTCGGCCAGCAGCACCGCCGGCGAGTTGATGAGCGCCCGGGCGATGGCCACGCGCTGCTGCTCGCCGCCCGAGAGCTGCCCGGGCTTGTGGTCGCGGCGCGCCGTGAGGTTCATCATGGCGAGCAGCTCCGCGGCGCGGCGCTCGACTTCGGCCCGCGGGCGCCGCCCGATCAGACCGGGAATGCAGACATTCTCGAAGGCCGTGAATTCGGGCAGCAGGTGGTGGAACTGGAAGACGAAGCCGATGCGCTCGTTGCGGAAGGCCGACAACGCCTTGTCACCCAGCGCGAAGACGTCGCGGCCGTCGATCTCGACACGTCCCGCGTCGGGACGCGAGAGCGTGCCCATGATCTGCAGCAGCGTCGTCTTGCCGGCACCGCTCGCCCCGACGATCGAGACCACCTCGCCCGCCGCGACCTCCAGCGAGACCCCCTTGAGCACCTCGAGCGTGCCGAAGCGCTTGTGTATGTCCGTTACACGTATCATTGACGGAAACCGTATTTGCCCTCAAGCTGCCGCAGCACGCGGTCGATCCGCCCTGCGGCCCCCTTTCCGAGCTGTGCGGCTGCGGGATCGGGCGCCCAGCCCTTCTCGATCTGCCGGGCGAAGCGGTCCACGTCGGCATAGCAGCCCGCCATGTCGCGCAGCAGCTCGCCGTCGCGCACCGACGCCATCACGCCCGAGGCACAGAGCACCTGCCACGCCTCGTCGCGCAGCACGGGCGTGACCGGCGCACGCAGGGTCATCGGATTCGTCGTCGGCGAGGTGGCCGACAAGCGGTTGTCGGCTGCTCCGGCACGCGGCTGCAGTTCCTGTCCGCCACGCATCAGACCGCGGCAGGCCATGCCGACCGCGGCACGGTTTGCGGTCAGCTCTTCGTAGACCGCCTGCATCGCCCCGCGCACCTGCCGGGACTCCTGCCAACGGCCGATCAGCCCGGCTGCAAGGAGCGTCAGGGCCGTGCCGAGGATCACCACCGACAGCCGGCACAGATAGCCGCGCCACGTCCATCCGCCATCCCCCGTCGACCGCTCTGCGGGACGTTTTTGCGGGGTTGCGGGGCGCTTGGGCGGCTCCGCGGCGCGGCGCGGGGTATTCGTCCGGCGGTCGTTCGCTGCCGCATTGCGCGGGGCGGCACTCTTCCTATCGTTCCGCTCTGCACTCCGCTGCGGCGCAGCGCCCCGGTGCTCACTGGCGGCGCCAGCCGGACGCTGCGGGGCGGCACCCTTCTGCCGCTCCGGCGCTGCGGGCCTTTGCGGTGCGGAGGCCCCTTTCTGCTGCGCAGCGGGCTTCGATCCGGACGGTTCCGCGGCAGGCTTCTGCTGCACGGCGGACTTTGAGCCGGACGGTTCCGCGACGGGCTTCTGCTGCGCGGCGGGCTTCGATCCGTACGGTTCCGCGGCAGGCTTCTGCTGCGCAGCGGGTTCCGCCGTGCTCTTTTGGGTCGGTTGTGCGGCCAGATCGCGCGGAGCCGGAGCTGCAGCGGCCGGAGTTACCGGTGCGGCAGCGTCGGATGCGGGCTGCTCGGCGGCCGCCGTTCCGCGAGCGTCTCGTTCGGGTTGCGTGGCCGACTCCACCGGAGCGGCGGCTGCGCTTTCAGTTTGTGCGGCCGGCTCCGCCGAAGCGATGGCCGTATTGCGGTGCGACGGACGGCGATGCCGGCGTCGCGGGGTCGGAGCATCATGCACCGCGCCCTCGAGTTGGGGCTCCTGCGAGCTCTCCGTTCTCTTTTCATTTTCCATCTCCATGTCTCATTTTTTCGTAAAGGCGGAACAGACGCACCGTATCGGCCGCCTCGCGGACGTCGTGCACGCGCAGAATCGAGGCGCCCTGCCGCAGGCATTCCCAGCCGAGAGCCACCGTACCGGCCAGCGATTCGGCGGGCGTCGCATCGAGCGCCCTGTAGATCATCGACTTGCGCGACACGCCCGCCAGCACGGGATAACCCAGTGCACAGAGGCGGTGCAGGCCGGCCAGCAGCTCGTAGTTCTGTTCCAGGGTTTTGGCGAAACCGAAACCCGGATCGAGGATGATCCGTGCGCGGCTCACGCCCGCCGCCAGCAGCTGCCCGCAGCGGCGTTCAAAATAATCGACCACCTCGGTCACGATGTCGCGCCGGTAATCCGTCAGGGACTGCATCGTCCGGGGATCGCCCTGCATGTGCATCGCCACGTAGAGCACGCCCAGACGTGCCACCGTCGGCACCATCCGCGGATCGAGCTCCCCGGCCGAGATGTCGTTGACCGTCACCGGACCGAACTCCGCGACGGCCCGCTCGACCACCTCGCTGCGGAACGTGTCGACCGAAACGGCCGCACCGGGCGCCACGTGCCGCACCGCTTCCAGTCCGAGGGCCACGCGCCGCCACTCCTCCTCCACGGGCACCTCGTCGGCTCCCGGACGCGACGAGTAGCCGCCGATGTCGATGATCGCGGCCCCCTCGTCCACGATCTCGCGGGCTCGCTGCTCGACCGCCTCGCGCGTCGTGCGGCGGCTGTCGGCATAGAACGAGTCGGGCGTGACGTTCAGGATGCCCATCACGCACGGCTGCGAAAGGTCAGGCATCGATACGGTCGGCTGTACGGGCTTCATGGCGGAATCGTTGGTCGAGGTCGGCGACGGCGGGTTCGAGGTCCGTCTCCAGGATGTTGACGATCGTGTAGTCGGCCCGGGCGCAGAGCGTGTCGTCGTCCGCCTGCGCGGCGATGCGGCGGCGCACCGCCTCCTCGTCGCAGCGGTCACGCCGGCAGGTGCGCCGCACGCGCAGCTCGACGGGCGCCAGCACCGCCACCGTGCGGTCCACGGCGTGCTCCAGCCCCGCCTCGAAGAGGATGGCGCTCTCCAGAATGACGTAGTCGCCCGGCTGTGCCGCGGCCCACGCCTCGAAGTCGCGCAGCACGGCCGGATGCACCAGGGCGTCGAGGTCCGCAAGGGCCTGCGCATCGCGGAAGACGATGTCGGCCAGGTAGGCCCGGTCCAACACCCCGTCGCGGAAGGCTCCGGCGCCGAAACGCGCCTCGATGGCCGGCCGCAGCGTCGTCGCCATCAGCCGCTTGGCCTCCGTATCCGAATCGTAGACCGCGACGCCGCGCGCGGCAAACAACCGGCAGACCGTGCTCTTGCCGCTGCCGATACCGCCCGTAATGCCCACCTTCATCATTGCTTTCCGAGTTTACGGGGGTCGTCGATCTCGGGAACCGAGCGGATCGAGACCACCTTGATATCACTGAACTTCAGCGAAATGGCACTCTGCAGCGACTGCGGATCGAGAACCAGCTTGCCCTCGTGTCCCTCCTCCTGCGAACGCGTATAGCGGAGGTCCGACAGCGGAATGTGCAGCGTCTTGTTCATGTAGACGCGGTAGCCGAACAGGTTGGTGCCCACGCCTTCGACCACGCACGTAACCTCGAACGGCACGCCGTCGACATCGACGCGCACGGTCTGGTCCGTCGTATAGGTGTAGCTCAACTTGGCGATATACCACAGGATGAACGACGCGACGAGCAGCGCCAGAAAGACCGGCGAGACGTAGCGGTGCACCCACTTCAGCAGATTCTCCATAATCATAGGTGTGTCTCCGTTGTAAACTTCCGCAAAGTTAAAAATAAAACGGACTGCGTCAAAAGGCGCAGTCCGTTTTTATGCAAAATGCGAAGAGAGAGCCTATTTGGTCTCGTCGTCGATCTTGGCACGCTTCGTCATCAGGTCGTAGGCCACGGGCGTAGCGATGAAGATCGTTGCGGCAGTACCCACGACGACACCGACCGTCAGCGCGAAGATGAAGCCGCGGATGGTCTCGCCGCCGAAGAAGAAGATTGCCAGCAGCGTGACGAGCGTCGTACCCGACGTATTGATCGTGCGCGAGAGCGTCGAGTTGATGGCGTTGTTCACGGTCTCCTTGAGGTTGCGCTTCGGGTAGAGACCCAGGTACTCGCGGATACGGTCGAAGACCACCACCGTGTCGTTGATGGCGTAACCGATGATCGTCAGGATCGCGGCGATGAAGGCCTGGTTCACCTCGAGGTTGAAGGGCAGGATGCCGTAGAACATCGAGAAGAGACCGATGATGAAGAGCGCATTGACCGCCAGGGCCAGTGTGGCGCCCGTGGCCCACTGCCAGCGCTTGAAGCGGAAGGCGATGTAGAGACCGATGGCGATGAGCGAGAAGAGCACCGAGTAGATGGCGTTCCAGGTCATGTCCTGTGCGATCGAGGGGCCGATCTTGTCGGCCGTCAGGATACCGTTGACGTCGGTCTGCGTGTTGCGGAACTGCTCGAAGGTGATGTCGTAGGAGTAGAGCGGCTTCAGGGCATCGTAGAGAATGCGCTCCACGTCGCCCGCGGCCTCGTCCGACGTATCGTCATAGCGGTACTGCGTCACGATGCGCATCTGGTTCTCGTTGCCATACTGCTTGACCTCGAAGCTGACCAATGCGGCGTCGGCATCGGGCTGCTGTGCGAAGATCTGTGCGAGGTTGTGGCGCACGTCCTCGGCCGACACGGCCTTGTCGAAGCGCACGACGTAGGCGCGGCCGCCCGTGAACTCGGCGCCGAGGTTCAGACCGCGGACGAAGAACGAGATGCACGACAGGACGATCAGCACGGCCGTCACCGCATAGCCGATCTTGCGCAGGCGGATGAAGTCCACGTGCGTGTTGCTGAGGAAGTTCTCCGACCACTTGTGCGAGAAGGAGATGTTGCCCCAGCGGTTCACGATCCACTCGATGAGCAGGCGCGTGATGAAGACGGCCGAGAAGAACGAGGTGATGATACCGATGATCAGCGTCGTGGCGAAGCCCTGTACCGGACCGTTGCCGAAGACGAAGAGGACGATACCGGTGATGATCGTCGTCAGCTGGCCGTCGATGATGGCCGAGTAGGCCTTCGAGAAGCCGTCCTTGATGGCCAGCGACAGCCCCTTGCCGCCGCGCAGCTCCTCCTTGATGCGCTCGTAGATGATGACGTTGGCATCCACGGCAATACCCATCGTCAGGACGATACCGGCGATACCGGGCAGCGTCAGCACGGCGCCAAACGACACGAGCGCGCCCATGAGCAGGAAGACGTTGGTTAGTAGGGCCACGTCGGCCATCCAGCCGGCCGTCTTGTAGAAGAGGCCCATGTAGAGCAGTACGAGGATGAAGGCGATCACGAACGAGAGCATGCCCGCATTGATCGACTCCTGACCCAGCGAGGGACCGACGACCGTATCCTGGATGATCTTGGCCGGAGCGGGCACCTTACCCGACGAGAGGACGTTGGCAAGGTCCTTGGCCTCCTGGATGGTGAAGCTGCCCGAGATGGTCGAGATGCCGCCGTCGATCTTCGTCCGCAGCACGGGGGCCGAATAGACGTAGCCGTCGAGGACGATGGCCACGCACTTGCCGACGTTCTCGCCCGTCAGGCGCGACCACTCCTGGGCGCCCTCGGCGTTCATGTGCATCTCCACCTCGGCCTCGGCGCCGCGCTGTGCATAGCGCTCGACGGCCTCCGTGACGACGCTGCCGTCCAGCGGCGCCTTGCCGTCGGGCGTGGTGACACGCAAAGCATAGAGGTAGTAGCGGCCGCCGATGTTGTCGTCACCCTTGACGCCCCACCGGAAGATGACGTCCGCAGGGAAGAGGTTGCGCACGGCGGGATCGGCCAGGTAGGCGTTCACCGCCGCGATGTCGGCCTTGAATGCCGCACCGATGGCGCCGCCGCCGGCATAGTAGGGATCGAGCACGGCAAAGAAGGGGTTGCGCTCGCGGTCGTAACGCTGCATCTGGGCGGCGTCGGTCATCTCCGTCGTGTCGCTGCCGACCTCGGCGAGCAGCTCCTCACCGGCAGCAGCGGGAGCCGTTGCGGCAGCCTCGGCGGCGGGAGCCGTCTGCTCCTCAACGGCGGCAGCGGCCTGCTCCTCGACGCGGCCGCGGAGCAGGTTGTCGACCTGGTTCAGCACGGGCAGCAGCTCGCGGGCGTCGTAGCAGAGCCAGAACTCCAGCGAGGCGGTACCCTGCAGCAGGTCGCGCACGCGCTGCGGCTCCTTCACGCCCGGCAGCTCGACCAGGATGCGGTGCGAGTTGGGCAGACGCATGATGTTGGGCTGCGTGACTCCGAAGTGGTCGATACGGCTGCGCAGCACGTTGAACGATGCGGCGATGGCCGCCTCGGTCTCGCGCTTGAGGACCTTCTCGACGTCGGCATCCGAGCTTTCGAGCGTGATGTCGCTGCGGTCGGGGCTCACGAAGATCTCGGCGATGGGACGACCGCCCGACAGCCGCTCGTAGGCCTTCACGAAGTCGCCGATGTAGTCGTTCGAGGTACCGGCCTTGAGCGCGGCGTTCGCCTCGGCGATGGCCTCGATGAAGGTCGGATCGTTCTGGCTGTCACCGGCAAGCGCCTTGACCACATCCTCGACCTGCACCTCCAGCATGACGTTCATGCCGCCCTTGAGGTCCAGACCCAGGTTGAGCTCCTTCTCCTTGCACTCCTTGTAGGTGAACTTCTTGAATCCGAGGTTGAAGACCTGCAGATTCTGCACCGAGTCGAGGTAGTGCTGTTCGGCCGTGGAGCGCTCCTCGAGCGGGAACTGCTCGGCGTACTCGGCCGCCTTCTTCTCGACGCTTCTCGTCTTGAACGTGAACGAGAGCTGGTACACGCACGCCAGCGCCAGCAGCACCGCGACGAGTTTGATAAAACCTTTACTTTGCATTGGAATGATAAAAATTTGTTATTGTTTGTTTGATTTATCGTCCTTGCGCACAATAGCACGCAAAGATAGAAAAAAAGAATCAAATTTCGGAATATCGCTGTCAAGAATTGCGCGCGAACGACAAAAAAACCGTATTTTTGGGGCCGCATGCTGCGATCGGGCCCATACGGATACCACCTGGCCGCGCTCTTCTGCGTGACGGTGTGGGGCGCGACCTTCGTTTCGACGAAGGTCCTCATCGCGCACGGCCTCGCCCCGGCCGAGATCTTCCTGCTGCGCTTCGCGATGGCCTACCTCGGCCTGCTGCCCTTCACGCTCCGCCGCAGAACGGCCGGCAGCAGTGCCGCGGGACAGGAAAAGGCCGCCGCAGGGCGGGAAAAGGCCGCCGGGAACGACACGGGCAGTCCGGCCCGGCACGGCCTCCTCGGGCGGCTGTGTGGAGCACGGCTGTGCAGGGCCCGGCTGCGCGACGAGCTGCTGCTCGCGGCGGCGGGGCTGACGGGCGGATCGTTCTACTTCCTCACGGAGAACATCGCGCTGGAGTATGCCCCGGCGTCGAACGTCTCGCTGATCGTCTGCACGGCGCCCGTCTGGACGGCCCTGCTCCTGAGCCTTGTCTACCGCAGCGAACGCATGACGCGGCGGCAGACCGCGGGCTGCGCGCTGGCCTTTGTCGGCGTGGTGCTCGTCGTGCTCAACGGACGCTTCGTGCTGCACCTCTCGCCGCGGGGCGACCTGCTGGCCCTCTCGGCGGCGCTGCTGTGGATGCTCTACTCGCTCGTAATCAAACGCTTGGGTGACCGTCTGCCGGTGGCATATATCACGCGCAAGGTCTTCTTCTACGGCATCGTGACCATCCTGCCGTGGTTCGCATGGGAGCCCTTCGACCTTCCGGCCGCAACGCTCCGCCACCCGGCCGTGTGGGGCAACCTGCTCTTCCTGGGTGTCGTAGCCTCGCTGCTCTGCTACGTGCTGTGGAACGCCGCCATGACCCGTCTCGGGGCGGTGCGCACGACCAACTACATCTACCTCAACCCGCTGGTGACGATGCTCACCGCCGCCCTCGTCATCGACGAGCGCATCACCCCGGCGGCCCTCTGCGGTGCGGCGCTGATCCTCTCGGGCATGTGGCTCGCCGAGCGGAGCCGCGGCGGGAAATAACGCGCCCCGATGCCGCCTTTGCGCGGAAGAGGCCGGAAAGGATTTCATTTTCGCGATTTTTTCCTATCTTTGGGGAAACATCCCGAACAATCCATGAAAAAACTCATCCTGCTCTGCTGCGCCGCACTCCTCGCAGTGTCGGCTCCGGCACAGACGGGCTATGTGCCCGCCCCCGAGAACCTCGCCGCCCGCGCCCGGTTCGCCGACGACCGCTTCGGCATCTTCATCCACTGGGGGCTCTACGCCCTGATGGGTCAGGGCGAGTGGGTCATGACCAACCTCGACATCAACTACCGCGAATACGAGAAGCTCGCCGGAGCCTTCTACCCCGCCGCCTTCGACGCCGCGGCGTGGGTCACGGCCTTCCGCGAGGCCGGAGCGCGCTACGTCTGCTTCACGACGCGCCACCACGACGGCTTCTCGATGTTCCGCACGGCGCAATCGCCCTACAACGTCGTCGAGGCCACGCCCTTCGCCCGCGACATCGTGCGCGAGCTGGCCGAAGAGTGCCACCGGCAGGGGCTGCGCGTGCACTTCTACTACTCGCTCATCGACTGGTGGCGCGAGGATGCCCCGCGCGGCCGCACGGGCCTCGGTACGGGACGCCCGGCCGAGCGGGAGGATGCCGACGCCTACTTCGACTTCATGAAGGCCCAGCTCACGGAGCTGCTCACGCAGTACGGCCCGGTCGGGGCGATCTGGTTCGACGGCGTGTGGGATCAGGACCAGCATCCGGACTTCGACTGGCGGCTCGACGAGCTTTACGGTCTGATCCACCGCCTGCAGCCCGCCTGTCTGGTGATCAACAACCACCACCTTGCCCCCTTCGAGGGCGAGGACGTGCAGACCTTCGAGCGCGACCTGCCTGGCGAGAATACCGCCGGGCTCTCGGGACAGGCCGTCAGCCGCCTGCCGCTCGAGACGTGCCAAACGATGAACGGTTCGTGGGGCTACCGCATCACCGACCGCAACTACAAGTCGACCGACGAACTGATCCGCTACCTCGCGGGGGCCGCAGGGCGCGGCGGCAACCTGCTGCTCAACGTCGGGCCGCAGCCCGACGGCCGGCTGCCCGAGGAGGCGACCGAGCGGCTCGCGGGCATCGGCGAGTGGCTGCGCACCTGCGGTGAGACGATCTACGGCACCGATGCCGGGCCCGTCGCCCCGCGCAACTGGGGTGTCACGACGCGCCGCGGCGACAAAATCTACCTGCACATCCTCGACTGGGAGGACGAAGAGCTGTTCGTGCCGATCCGCGACGAGCGCATCCGCCGCGCCGTGCGGTTCGCCGACGGGGAGAAGCTCGCCTTCCGGCAGGATGCGCACGGGGTGACGGTCGTGCTGGGCAGCCGGCCTCAGGGCCCCGACTGCATCGTCGAACTGACCGTCGGCCGGTAAGTGCCCGTCGACCGGGGGCCCGGGACGGCAGGCAGCCGGCGGACTGGCAGCATCAGAGCGGCCGGACAACAAGCCCTTCCGGAGGGTCACGGCCGACTGACAGCCGGACAGCCGGGCAGTCAGGAAGTCAGACAACGGGCCCTTCGGACCGTCGGGAAACAAAGTGTCAGGCAACCGCCAACCGGAGAGCGGACAAACCGGGCAGCCGGGCACACAAAAAGGGGCATCCGTCGAAACGGATGCCCCTTTTGTCTTTTTGCCGATGTGCCGGCCGGTCAATGGACCATCTTCAGCCCCACGATACCGATCAGGACCAGCGACAGGAAAAAGAGCCGCCAGACGGTCACCGCATCGTGAAAAAAGAGGATGCCGATCAGCACCGTGCCGATGCCGCCGATCCCCGTCCAGACCAGGTAGGCCGTACCCATCGGGATGTCGCGCTGCGCCAGGTAGAGCAGCCAGCCGCTCAAGGCCATCGAAACGACGGCGAGCGACAGATAGAGCAGGTGAAAACGCGGGGACTCGCCCGCCAGTTTGAAGCCCAGCGGCCACCCCATCTCGAAGAGTCCCGCCAGCAGCAGATAAAACCAGGCCATCTCTTTGTCCGTAAATATCCGTCACATGCCGGTTTTTTGGTGGCTGCCATCCCGACGACAGCCCGCATCCGGCACCGGGTGCAAAGATAGCAAACCGAAGCCGGCCGCGATGCACCCGCAGCGGAAAAAACACAAAAAAAGGGACGCGACCCTTTTGGGATCGCGCCCCTTGCCCTTTCCCGGACGGGCGGGATGATCCGATCACCCCTGCCGCCCAGCCGTTTCGGGATTATTTTACCTCTTCGAACTCGACGTCCTCGGGCTGGCCGGAGTTGCCGTTCGAGTTGCCGGCGTTGCTCTGCGACTGCTGCTGGCTCTGCTGGCCTGCGGCGCCCTGAGCCTGCTGCTGTGCGTAGATATCCTGTGAAGCAGCCTGCCATGCGGCGTTCAGTTCGGCCATGGCCGTGTCGATGGCAGCCACGTCGGCGTTCTTGTGCGCCTCCTTCAGTTTGCCCAGAGCCGACTCGATAGCCGCCTTCTTGTCTGCGGGCAGCTTGTCGCCGTACTCCTTGAGCTGCTTCTCCGTGGTGAAGATGTTCGAGTCGGCGGCGTTGATCTTGTCGATACGCTCCTTCTCGGCCTTGTCCTTCGCCTCGTTGGCCTTCGCCTCGTCACGCATGCGCTGGATCTCCTGCTCGGTCAGACCCGACGATGCCTCGATGCGGATCTTCTGCTCCTTGCCCGTGCCCTTGTCCTTGGCCGATACGTTCAGGATACCGTTGGCATCGATATCGAACGTGACCTCGATCTGCGGCACGCCACGCGGTGCGGCCGGAATGCCGTCGAGGTGGAAGCGGCCGATCGACTTGTTGTCGCGGGCCAGCGGACGCTCACCCTGGCAGACGTTGATCTCTACCGAAGGCTGGTTGTCGGCCGCCGTCGAGAAGACCTCCGACTTGCGGGTCGGGATCGTCGTGTTGGCGTCGATGAGCTTCGTCATCACACCGCCCAGCGTCTCGATACCGAGCGACAGCGGCGTCACGTCAAGCAGCAGCACGTCCTTCACTTCGCCCGTCAGCACACCGCCCTGGATGGCTGCGCCGATGGCTACGACCTCGTCGGGGTTGACCGACTTGTTCGGGGTCTTGCCGAAGAACTCCTCGACGATCTTCTGAATGGCCGGGATACGTGTCGAACCGCCCACGAGGATCACTTCGTTGATCTGCGAAGCCTCCAGACCGGCATCACGCAGCGCCAGCTTGCAGGGCTCGATCGTCTTGCGGATCAGATGGTCGCACAGCTGCTCGAACTTGGCACGCGTAAGCGTCATGACGAGGTGCTGCGGAATACCGTTCACCGGCATGATGTACGGCAGGTTGATCTCCGTGGTCGTCGAGGACGACAGTTCGATCTTGGCCTTCTCGGCGGCCTCCTTCAGACGCTGCAGCGCCATCGGGTCCTGACGCAGGTCAATCCCGTGCTCGGCCTTGAACGACTCGGCCATGTAGTCGATCAGCACGTGGTCGAAGTCA
>ERZ780144.1564-NODE-1564-length-23948-cov-5.277445_pt1 | contig 23948 bp, 16 predicted proteins | sample MGYA00511380_ERZ780144 | MGnify/ENA primary metagenome ERZ780144 (study PRJEB29588, sample SAMEA1965858) | human gut metagenome | biome: human gut; feature: human-associated habitat; material: faeces | place: Denmark | collected 2008/2010 ... | reverse complement strand
ACATTGGGACATTTTCCTTTATGGTATATTAGGACATTATCATAAATGGTTCATAACCAATTAAATAGCAAAAAAAGTGGATTGACAAAGCCAAAAAAATGATATATTATATAGCATATTTTTGAATAAGAATTTGTTTTGACAAAGGCGTCAAAGAGAAATGGATAGGTTAAGTGCCCCCTAATCCTCCTCTTTGACGCCTTTTTTACATATTAGAACACATTAAAAGCAATTGGAGGAGGAAATCAAAAGATGGCAGTAAAATACGTTTTTGTCACTGGCGGTGTTGTGTCAGGACTGGGAAAGGGAATCACAGCAGCTTCACTTGGGCGACTTTTAAAGGCAAGAGGTTTTCAGGTCACAATGCAGAAATTTGACCCTTACATCAATATTGATCCCGGAACCATGAACCCTATTCAGCATGGAGAAGTCTTCGTAACAGACGATGGAACCGAGACCGACCTGGATCTTGGCCATTATGAACGATTCATTGATGAAAGCCTGGATAAAAATTCCAATGTAACTACCGGAAAAATTTATTGGTCCGTTTTACAAAAAGAACGTCATGGAGACTTTGGAGGAGGAACCGTACAGGTAATCCCTCATATTACAAATGAAATCAAAAGCCGCTTCTATCGCGCAAAATCCCCGGATGAAAACAGGATTGCCATTATCGAAGTCGGCGGAACAGTAGGAGATATTGAAAGCCAGCCATTTCTGGAATCCATCAGACAGTTTCAGCATGATGTGGGGCATGAAAATGCAATCCTTATCCATGTAACCCTGATTCCATACCTGAAAGCTTCAGGAGAAATGAAAACAAAACCAACCCAGGCCAGTGTAAAGGAGCTTCAGGCAATGGGAATCCAGCCGGATGTTCTGGTATGCAGAAGTGAATATCCGCTGACCGACGACCTGAGAGCAAAAATTGCCCTGTTCTGTAACGTGCCGGTAAGCCATGTACTTCAGAATCTGGATGTAGAGTATCTGTATGAGGCCCCACTTGCGATGGAACGTGAAAAACTGGCAGATGTGGTCATGCAGTCATTGGGACTTGAAAAAAGAAAACCAGATCTTACGGACTGGGAGGCTATGGTAGAAAATCTCCGCCATCCGGATAAAACTGTAAACATTGCCATGGTAGGAAAATATACCCAGCTTCATGATGCATATCTCAGTGTGGTGGAAGCTCTGAAACATGGCGGAATCGCATGCAAGGCGAAAGTAGAGATTACCTGGATTGATTCCGAAGAGTTAAACGAGAAGAACCTGGATCAGAGGCTTTACCAGGTAGATGGAATCCTGGTTCCAGGTGGTTTCGGCGGAAGAGGAACAGAAGGAATGATCCTGGCTGCCCAGTATGCCCGCGTGCATAAGATCCCATACCTTGGAATCTGTCTTGGAATGCAGATGGCAATCGTAGAATTTGCCCGTCATGTACTTGGTTATGAAGATGCAAACAGCATTGAACTTGCACCAGAAACTACCAATCCGGTAATTGCCCTTATGCCAGACCAGGAAGATGTGGAAGATCTTGGAGGAACCCTGCGCCTTGGAAGTTATCCATGTGTGCTTGCGGATGGTTCTTTATCCCTGGAACTTTTCGGACAGAAAGAAATTCAGGAACGTCACAGACATCGTTATGAAGTTAACAATGCATATCGCAAAGAACTGGCAGAAAAAGGCATGACCATAGCAGGAACTTCTCCTGATGGTCACATTGTGGAAATGATCGAGATTCCGGCAAACCCATTCTTTGTAGGAACCCAGGGACATCCGGAGTTCAAATCAAGACCGAACCATGCTCACCCGCTGTTCCGTGGATTTATCCAGGCAGCTGTAGATAAAGTAAACAAAGAGGAAACTCTTAATCAACAATAGAAAGGATGAGGAAAATGAAAGAAGTGATAAAGGAAAGGCAGGGACTTTACCGTCAGGAATTTGAACATGATAACTGCGGTATCGGTGCAGTTGTCAATATCAAAGGCAAAAAATCCCATGATACAGTTGCCAACGCATTACGGATTGTAGAGAATCTGGATCATCGTGCCGGAAAAGATGCAGAAGGCAAAACAGGTGATGGCGTTGGTATCCTCCTTCAGATTTCCCATAAATTTTTTAAGAAAGCATGTAAAAAAGAGGGAATCGAAATCGGCCAGGAAAGAGAATATGGTATTGGCCAGTTCTTTTTCCCACAGCATGAGATCAAACGTGCCCAGGCAAAAAAAATGTTTGAGATCATTGTGGAAAAAGAGGGACTGGAGTTCCTTGGCTGGAGAGAAGTTCCGGTAGTTCCGGAGGTTCTTGGACATAAGGCAAGAGAGTGCATGCCATGCATTATGCAGGCATTTATCAAAAAGCCGGATGATCTGGAAAAAGGCATCGCATTTGACCGTAAACTGTATATTGCCCGCCGTGAGTTTGAACAGAGTAATGATAACACTTACGTATGTTCTATGAGTAGCCGTACGATTGTTTATAAAGGTATGTTCCTGGTTGGACAGCTTCGTACATTTTTCTCTGATCTTCAAAGCCCTGATTATGAATCTGCGATTGCATTGGTACATTCCCGTTTCAGTACCAACACAAATCCAAGCTGGGAGAGAGCACATCCAAACCGTCTGATCGTGCACAATGGTGAGATCAACACCATCCGGGGAAACGCAGATAAGATGCTGGCAAGAGAGGAAAATATGGAGTCCCCATACTTAGAAGGGGAAATGCAGAAAATCCTTCCGGTAGTCAACCGAAATGGTTCCGATTCTGCAATGCTCGATAATACGCTGGAATTCCTTACCATGAGTGGCATGGATCTTCCTCTTGCAGTGATGATCACTATTCCGGAGCCATGGGCAAATAACGATACCATTTCCCAGGAAAAACGTGACTTCTATCAGTATTATGCCACTATGATGGAGCCATGGGATGGACCTGCATCTATTCTTTTCTCAGATGGAGATGTGATGGGTGCAGTGCTTGACCGTAACGGTCTTCGTCCGTCCAGATATTACGTAACATCCGATGGCTGCATGATCCTTTCTTCTGAGGTTGGAGTATTGCCGGTACCGGAAGAGAAGATCATATTAAAAGAGCGTCTTCATCCTGGAAAAATGCTTCTGGTAGATACGGTTCAGGGCAAGATCATCGATGATAACGAATTAAAAGAGATGTATGCAAAGAAACAGCCATACGGCGAATGGCTGGACAGCAATCTGGTACATTTAAAAGATATTAAGATTCCAAACGAAAGAATGGAAGAATATACAGAGGAACAGCGTTCCCGTCTTCAGAAGGCTTTCGGATACACTTATGAGCAGTATCGTACTTCTATCCGAAACATGGCGTTAAACGGTGCTGAGAGCATTGGCGCAATGGGTGTGGATACACCGTTGGCAGTATTTTCCAAACAGAACAGACCGCTTTTTGACTACTTCAAACAGCTTTTTGCACAGGTAACCAATCCGCCGATTGATGCGATCCGTGAGGAGATTGTCACCAGCACAAGCGTTTATGTTGGAAAAGACGGAAACCTTCTGGAGCAGATTCCGGAGAACTGCAAGGTATTAAAGATTAACAATCCGATCCTTACCAATACAGATATGCTGAAAATTAAGGAAATGCATCACGAAGGCTTTAAGGTGGCTGTTGTCTCCACTCTTTATTACAAGAGCACAAAGCTTGAGCGTGCTATTGACCGTCTGTTTGTAGAAGTTGATAAAGCATACAGGGATGGTGCCAACATTCTGGTGCTTTCCGACAGAGGCGTGGATGAAAACCATATGCCGATTCCGTCTCTGCTGGCTGTTTCTGCAGTACATCAGCACCTTGTAAAGACGAAAAAGAGTACTTCTCTTGCTATTATCCTGGAATCCGGCGAGCCGAGAGAGGTTCATCATTTTGCTACTCTTCTGGGCTATGGCGCAAGTGCAGTCAACCCATATCTGGCATTGGAGACAATCCATGAGCTGATCGATACCCATATGCTGGACAAGGACTATTATGCAGCTGTAGACGATTATAATCATGCAGTTATCAGCGGTATTGTTAAGATCGCTTCCAAGATGGGTATTTCTACAATCCAGTCTTATCAGGGATCTCAGATTTTCGAGGCAATTGGTGTATCTCAGGATGTTATCGATAAATATTTCACAGGTACTGTAAGCCGTGTTGGAGGCATTACACTGGAAGATATTGAGGAGAATGTAGAAAAGCTTCATTCAGAAGCATTTGACCCGTTAGGACTTACCACAGACCTTACTCTGGATAGTGTGGGTGCCCACAAAATGAGAAGCCAGGGAGAAGAGCACCGTTACAATCCGGCAACCATTCATCTCCTTCAGCAGTCTACAAGAACAGGCAGCTATGAGATGTTCAAACAGTATACAGATCTTGTGGATAAGGAAAATCACGGCAATCTTCGTGCGCTTATGGACTTTAAGTATGCAGAAAATCCTATCCCTCTTGAAGAGGTGGAGAGTGTTGATGAAATCGTAAAGCACTTTAAGACTGGTGCTATGTCCTATGGTTCCATTTCTCAGGAAGCACATGAGACACTTGCTATTGCAATGAACCATCTTCATGGAAAATCAAATACTGGTGAGGGCGGTGAAAGCAATGAAAGACTGGATTCAGCAGGAACAAAAGATGACAGATGTTCTGCGATCAAACAGGTAGCCAGTGGTCGTTTCGGTGTTACCAGCCGTTATCTGGTATCTGCAAGAGAAATCCAGATCAAAATGGCACAGGGCGCAAAACCTGGTGAAGGTGGACATCTTCCGGCGAAGAAGGTTTATCCATGGGTTGCGAAAACCCGTCACTCCACACCTGGTGTTTCTCTGATCTCCCCGCCGCCGCATCACGATATCTATTCCATCGAGGACCTGGCAGAGCTGATTTATGACCTGAAAAATGCAAATAAATATGCAGATATTTCTGTAAAGCTGGTTTCTGAGGCTGGCGTTGGTACGGTTGCAGCCGGAGTTGCAAAGGCTGGTGCACAGGTAATCCTGATTTCCGGATATGATGGAGGTACTGGTGCAGCACCCAGAAGCTCCATTCACAATGCAGGACTTCCATGGGAGCTTGGACTTGCTGAAACCCATCAGACACTGCTTATGAACGGACTTCGTAACCGTGTCCGCATTGAGACAGACGGTAAACTGATGAGCGGTCGTGATGTTGCAATTGCAGCACTTCTTGGTGCAGAGGAATTCGGTTTTGCTACAGCACCTCTTGTAACTATGGGCTGTGTAATGATGAGAGTCTGCAATCTGGACACCTGCCCGGTTGGTGTAGCTACCCAGAATCCGGAGCTGAGAAAGAGATTCAAAGGCAAACCGGAATATGTTGAGAACTTTATGAAATTTATTGCCCAGGAGCTTCGTGAATATATGGCAAAACTGGGTGTGAGAAGCCTGAAAGAGATGGTAGGACGCACAGATCTTCTGGTTGCTACAGATGCAGTTGATGAGCCACACAAAGGTAAAGTAGACCTTAGTGCAATCTTGAACAATCCATATGCAAAAGTTGGCAGCGAGGTAACCTTTGATCCGAAAGCAGAGTACAATTTCCAGCTGGAGAAGACTCTGGATGAGAAAGTTCTTGTGAAGAAATGCAGTCGCGCAATTCATGGCGGTGAGAAGACCAGATTTTCGGTAGAAGTAAAGAACACAGACCGTGCATTTGGAACAATCCTTGGTGCGGAGATTACCAGAAATAATAAAAACGGACTGCCGGAAGACACGGTAGAGATTGATTGTACAGGAGCCGGAGGACAGAGCTTAGGTGCCTTTATCCCGAAGGGGCTTACTCTGAAGCTTACCGGCGACTGCAACGACTACTTTGGAAAGGGTCTTTCCGGTGGCAAGCTGATCCTGAAGACTCCGGAAAATGCCGGTTACAAAGCAGAAGATAACATTATTGTCGGCAACGTTGCTCTTTATGGTGCAACTAGTGGAACTGCCTTTATTAACGGTATGGCAGGTGAGCGTTTTGCAGTTCGTAACTCTGGTGCCAATGCAGTTGTGGAAGGTGTGGGAGAGCACGGCTGTGAGTACATGACCGGTGGTCGTGTAGTAGTTCTTGGAAGAACCGGCAAAAACTTTGCAGCAGGTATGAGCGGCGGTATCGCTTATGTTCTGGATGTGGAAAATGTTCTTTATAAGAACTTAAATAAAGCGATGATTTCTATTGAAAAAGTAGACAATAAATATGACAAAAAAGAACTGAAAAATCTGATCGAAGCACATGTAGCTGCAACGGGATCGGAGCTTGGACAGAAGGTTCTGGATCAGTTTGACATGTATCTGCCTCACTTCAAAAAACTCATTCCAAATGAGTACAAGAAGATGATCACATTAAGTGCAAAGCTTGAGGAAAAAGGTCTGAACAGTGAGCAGGCGCAGATGGAAGCATTCTACGAAAGCATAGGAGTTAAGCATTAAGGAGGCAGAAGATCGTGGGAAAACCGACTGGATTTTTAGAATATAACAGAGAGACGGCAAAGGTTCTGCCGCCAAAAGTAAGAATTGCCAATTTCAAGGAGTTCCGTACTCCTCTTAATAAAGAGAAACAAAAACTTCAGGGAGCACGCTGCATGGCTTGCGGCGTTCCCTTCTGCCAGGCAGGCATGATGATCGGCGGCATGGCTTCCGGATGTCCGCTTCACAACCTGGTGCCAGAGACAAATGATCTGGTATTTACCGGAAACTGGAAACAGGCGTTTCTTCGTCTGAACAAGACACACAGCTTCCCGGAATTTACCTCCCGTGTGTGCCCTGCACTTTGCGAGGCAGCCTGTACCTGCAACTTAAATGGAGAGCCTGTTTCCACTAAGGAAAATGAACGTGCCATCATTGAGACTGCATATGCAGAAGGCTGGGTTGTTCCACAGCCTCCGAAGGTTCGTACAGGAAAGACCATAGCAGTTATCGGAAGCGGTCCTTCCGGACTTGCAGCAGCACAGCAGTTAAACAGAAGAGGTCACAATGTAACTGTATTCGAAAGAAGTGACCGGATCGGCGGACTTCTTCGTTACGGCATTCCAAATATGAAGCTGGAGAAATCTGTGATCGACAGAAGACTGAAGCTGATGGAAGCTGAGGGTGTGAAATTTGTGACAAATACAAATGTTGGAGTGGATATTACAGCAGAGGAACTTTTGAAGAAATATGACCGTGTAATCCTTTGTTGCGGAGCTTCCAATCCCCGTGATATTAAAGTGCCGGGAAGAGATGCAAAGGGAATTTATTTTGCAGTAGACTTCTTGAAAAAAGTTACCAAAACTCTTCTGGACAGCGATTTCACCAAAGCTCCCTATGAAGAGGCAAGAGGCAAACATGTGCTGGTAATTGGCGGTGGTGATACCGGAAATGACTGTGTGGGTACTTCCGTACGTCTCGGCGCCAAATCTGTAACACAGCTGGAAATGATGCCAATGCCGCCGACAGAGCGTGCTGCTTCCAATCCATGGCCGGAATGGCCAAAGGTCTTAAAAACAGACTATGGCCAGGAAGAAGCAATTGCAGTGTTTGGACATGACCCCCGGGTTTACCAGACAACCGTTACTGATTTTATCAAAGATAAAAACGGAAATGTCTGCCAGGCCCGGATCGTAAAGCTGAAAAGCGAGAAAGATGCCAAAACAGGCCGTATGATGATGGTTCCGGTAGAGGGGACGGAAGAAGTGATCCCTGCAGACCTGGTACTGATTGCAGCTGGTTTCCTTGGAAGCCAGAAATATGTGACTGATGCATTTAAGGTTGCAACAACTGCAAGAACCAACGTTGAGACAAAACCGGAAGCCTATGAGACCAGCGTACCGCGGGTTTTCACAGCAGGAGATATGCACAGAGGCCAGTCTCTGGTAGTATGGGCAATCCGTGAAGGAAGAGAAGCCGCAAAGGCAGTGGATGAATCCCTGATGGGATATTCTTATCTGTAAGTTGGCAAAAAAATGCTTTATGGAATAATACCTGCTGAATCGCTGTCGGGAAAATAAAAAAGAGAGTATATAAAAAGTATGGTCGGGGGCAAACTAAATTTGCTCCCGATTTTCCGTTCTGATACAAAATAATTATTTTGTACATCATTTTATACAACGCTGATATGGTAAAGTGGTAAAAAATAAGTTGACAAAGCATGACCTCATTGCTATAATTACCTCCATGAACAAGGGCGTTCTTCAGAAGGGTATCTTTTTGAAGTGCGCCTTTTTTGTTTAAATAAGTCATGCGTAATGGATGGATGAGGGCATGAGAGTGAAAGAAGGAGAGAACACCATGGGGAATTACACCAGAGAAGAAGTGTTACAGATGGCAGAAGACGAGGATGTAGAATTCATTCGTCTTCAGTTTACCGATATGTTCGGTACTTTGAAAAATATTGCGATTACAGCTCGGGAGCTCCCCCGGGCACTGGATAATGAATATGTAGTAGACAGCTCCTACATTGCCGGAATAGCAGGGGAGAAAGAGCCGGATATGTATTTACATCCGGACTATAATACTTTCACCATTCTTCCGTGGCGTCCGCAGCAGGGAAAGGTAGCCAGACTGCTCTGTGATATCTACCGCTCAGATGGAACGCCGCTTGAGAAAAGCCCGAGATATATTCTGAAACAGGTGGTAGAGATGGCTGCTAAGGAAGGCTATGTTTGTGAAGTGGATCCGGAATGTGAGTTTTTCTTATTTCACACAGATGATAACGGAGTTCCCACTACACTGACTCATGAAAAAGCTGGATATCTGGATATCAGCCCGCTGGATCTGGGAGAAAATGCAAGACGTGATATGGTTCTGAATCTGGAAGATATGGGATATGAAATTGAATCTTCCCATCATGAAACCGCTCCGGCACAGCATGAGATTGATTTTAAATTTTCCGGTGCAAATGAAATGGCTGACTGTGTGATGACTTTCAAAATGGCAGTCCGCACCATTGCAAAACGGCATGGACTTCATGCAACCTTTATGCCAAAGCCGAGAGCTGAGGTGAATGGTTCCGGTATGCACATTCATTTTGCATTGTATAAAGATGGAAAAAATATATTTGCTGATCCTGATGATGTAAATGGTCTCAGCGAGGATGCTTATCATTTTATCGGTGGTCTTCTTGCACATAGTGAAGAGATGGCCGCCATTACCAATCCGCTTGTGAATTCCTACAAGAGACTTGTACCTGGCTATGATGCTCCTACAGAACTGACCTGGACAAAGAATAACCAGAACTCTCTGATCCGTATTTCCAATTTAAGATCAGACAGCCTGGCAATCGAGCTTCGAAGCCCGGATGCATCTGCAAATCCTTACCTTGTGTTTGCTGTTTGTATTGCAGCCGGTCTGGATGGAATTCAGCAGAAATTATATCCTACCAAGGCATCGGATCGTTCTTTTTCCGAATCTGACCAGAAAGCTATGAATATTGGAAATCTTCCGCTGAACCTGGATGATGCCCTTACACATTTCGAGAATAGCACCTGGATCCAGAGTGTACTTGGTAAAAAGTTCTGTGAGGAATATGCAGCTGCCAAGAAGGAAGAATGGCTGAATTATATGAGACAGGTAAGCGAGTGGGAAATCAGCCAGTATTTATACAAGATTTAAGATAAGAGAGTAGCATGGTATGAACAGCAGCATTGTAATTGCATTACCGAAAATCGATGACGCAAAGAAAATACGTACCATATTGAACCGGCACGGTTTTTCTGTAGCTGCGGTATGTTCAACTGCTTCAACAGCACTTGCCAGCATGAGTGAGTTGGACGGAGGTATTCTGATCTGTGGTTATAAGCTGACGGACCGGTATTACCGGGATGTGCTGGAAGATATTCCTTCATATTTTGAAATGCTGTTGCTGGCATCTGGAAGAGTGATTGCGGAAGCGCCTACATCCGTCCTTACTGTGGAAATGCCAATGAAAGTCAGCGACCTGGTAAACACGGTGGATATGATGTTGTCCCAGATCGAGCGGCGGCTAAAAAAAGAGAAGAAGAAACCGAAAACGCGTTCCTGGAAAGAGCAGAATTACATTTCCAACGCAAAGTTTCTTCTTATGGAGCGAAACCATTTAAGCGAAGAAGATGCATACCGGTACATTCAGAAATGCAGTATGGATTCCGGGACAAATATGGTAGAGACAGCTCAGATGGTTCTGATGCTGTTATATGATGAGGTATAGTCTAAGGCAGAATTCTAATCCTGTTGTATAGGATTTTTCAGAAATTCTGGCTGGGGTTTTTATAAGATATATTTTTATGATTTTAGGAAATGGAGGATGAGGAAATGGAGTTTTTGGATGGAAGCTGGAAAAAAGAAGTGAGCAGCTGGGATGCACTGATGGGAGAAGAACTTCTGAATCAGGAAGCCATCCTGGAGGGCGCCATTCACAGTATCCGCAACATGGGAGATGTTGCATTTGTAATTATCAGAAGAAGAGAGGGTCTGTTTCAGACCGTTTTAGTAAATGAGGATGTTGATTTTTCCATTCATGATCTGAAAGAAGGCATGACAGTAAGAGTAAAAGGTGTTGTAAATAAAGAAGAGAGAGCGCCTCATGGCAGAGAGCTTCACATTCGTGAAATTCAGGTGCTGTCTTCTCCGGCTGAACCTCTTCCTCTTGCAATCGATAAATGGAAGCTGAATACTTCTCTGGAAGCCAAATTAAATTACCGTTCCCTTTCCCTCCGCAATATTCAGGAGCGCGCAAGATTTAAGATCCAGGAAGCTTTGACAAGGGCTTTTCGTGATTATCTCTATGAAAATGGATTTACGGAAATCCATACGCCGAAGATCGGAGCCAGAGGTGCTGAGGGAGGCGCGAACCTGTTTAAACTCAGCTATTTCCATAAACCGGCTGTTCTGGCTCAGAGCCCACAGTTTTACAAACAGATGATGGTGGGAGTTTTTGACAGAGTATTTGAGACCGGACCTGTTTTCCGTGCTGAGAAACATAACACCAAGAGACATTTAAATGAATATACAAGTCTTGATTTTGAGATGGGCTATATTGATAGCTTTGAAGAGATCATGGCTATGGAGACTGGCTTTTTGCAGTATGCAATGAAGCTTTTAAAAGAGGATTATGCAAAAGAACTGGAGATCCTGAAGGTTGAGCTTCCAGATGCTTCCAGGATTCCGGCAGTTCGTTTTGATGTGGCAAAAGAGCTGGTTGCGAAGAAATACAACCGTCAGATTCGTAATCCATTTGATCTGGAGCCAGAGGAGGAAGCCCTCATCGGTCAGTATTTTAAAGAAGAATATAATGCAGATTTTGTTTTTGTTACCCATTATCCATCTAAGAAGCGTCCGTTCTACGCAATGGATGATCCAGAGGATACCAGATTTACGTTAAGCTTTGATCTGCTTTTCCACGGCCTTGAGATCACAACAGGAGGACAGAGAATTCACGATTACAATGCCCTTCTGAAAAAGATAGAGGACAGAGGTATGGAGACAGAAGGAATGGAACAGTATCTGGATACATTTAAATACGGTATGCCTCCTCATGGTGGTCTTGGAATCGGTCTGGAACGTCTTACCATGCAGCTTCTCGGGGAGGAAAATGTCCGTGAGGCATGCCTGTTCCCAAGAGACCTGAACAGACTGGAGCCATAAAAAAGCTGGATATCCAGAAAAGATTTTGGTATGGATCCAGAGTGGAGCGTAATAATTTCTGTGCAGGAGGATGAGAAAATGGCAAAACAGATTGACGATGAAACCATGGAAAATGTTTGCATTCTTGCAAAACTTTCCCTTACAGAAGAAGAGAAGGAAAAGGCAAAAAAAGATATGCAGGAAATGCTTGATTATGTAGATAAGCTGGATGAACTGGATACATCCAGTGTTGAACCAATGTCCCATATTTTTGGCGACCAGAATGTATTTCGTGAGGATGAAGTTACAAATGGTGACAACAGCGAGGCAATGCTTGCAAATGCGCCAAAAGCCAAAGAAGGACAGTATCAGGTTCCAAAGACCATAGGATAGGAGACATTCACATGGAATTAGAAAAATTAACAGCCTTACAGCTGGCTGATAAGATTAAAAAACATGAGGTCAGTGTTCTGGACGGCGTCAAGGATGTCTTTTCTAAAATAGAGGAAAAAGATAACAGAATCCACGCATATCTGGACACTTATAAAAAAGAAGCGTATGCAAGAGCAAAAGAGGTGGAAAAAGGCATTGAGGACGGAACTTATACCGGTCCTCTTGCCGGTGTTCCCATTGCCATCAAAGATAACATTTGTGTACAGGGAAAACCTACTACCTGTGCGTCAAAAATTCTGGAAGGATTTGTTCCCCAGTATCAGGCAGAGGTGATCAGCCGGCTTGAAAAAGCAGGAATGATCATTATCGGAAAAACAAATATGGATGAGTTTGCCATGGGAAGTACGACGGAAACTTCTGCCTATGGCATTACCAGAAATCCATGGAATACAGAGCATGTTCCAGGCGGCTCCTCAGGTGGCTCCTGTGCAGCTGTAGCAGCAGGAGAGGCTTATCTGGCACTGGGCTCTGATACAGGAGGTTCCATCCGCCAGCCAAGCTCTTATTGTGGTGTAACAGGAATGAAGCCTACTTATGGTACGGTTTCCCGTTATGGGCTGGTTGCATATGCCTCTTCTCTGGATCAGATCGGACCGATTGGAAAAGATGTGGCAGATTGCGCAGCACTTCTGGAAGTGATCGCTGGCCATGATCCGAAAGACAGTACTTCCATTGACCGAAAAGACCTGGATTTTTCCAGTGAGATGACAGATAAGATTACAGGAATGAAATTTGGTGTTCCGAAGGAATATCTGTCAGAGGGAATTTCGCCAGAGGTAAAAGATGCCTTTATGGAAACCCTGAAAGTGCTGACCCAGATGGGAGCAATTGTAGAATTTTTCTCTGTCAAAACTATGGAATATATGATTCCGGCATACTATATTATTGCCAGCGCAGAAGCAAGCTCCAACCTGGAGCGCTTTGATGGCGTAAAATATGGCTATCGTGCAAAAGAATATGACGGGCTTCATGATATGTATAAATGTACTAGAACGGAGGGCTTTGGAGAAGAAGTAAAACGTCGTATCATGCTTGGTTCCTTTGTTTTAAGCTCTGGTTATTACGATGCTTATTATCTGAAAGCCCTGCGCACCAAAGCACTTATTAAAAAAGAGTTTGATCAGGCTTTTGGAAAATATGACGTGCTTCTTGCCCCGGCAGCTCCTTATACAGCGCCGAAGATCGGAGAAAGCTTAAAAGACCCTATGGCAATGTACCTTGGGGATATTTATACAGTTGCCGTAAATCTTTGCGGACTTCCCGGAATTACAGTTCCCTGCGGAAAAGACAGTGCCGGACTTCCAATCGGAATCCAGATGATCGGAGACTGTTTTATGGAAAGGAAGATCCTTCGTGCTGCCCATGCCTATGAAAGCGTAAGAGGAGATTTTGGAACACCAGAGGAAGGAGGTAAGAGAGCATGAAACAGTATGAGACTATTATCGGACTTGAGGTTCATGTAGAACTTGCCACCAGAACAAAGATTTTCTGCGGCTGCTCCACAGCATTTGGAGGGGCACCCAATACCCACACCTGTCCGGTGTGTACTGGTATGCCAGGTTCTCTTCCGGTATTAAACAAAAAGGTGGTAGAATTTGCCCTGCGCGCAGGACTTGCCACAAACTGCAGCATCAATCAGTATTGCAAATTTGACCGTAAGAACTATTTTTATCCGGATAATCCGCAGAACTACCAGATTTCCCAGCTGTATCTGCCAATCTGCCATGATGGATTTGTGGAGATCGAGACAGAAGCTGGTAAGAAAAAAGTCCGGATCCATGAGATGCATATGGAGGAGGACGCAGGTAAGCTGATCCATGATGAGTGGGAGGACTGCTCTTTGGTAGATTACAACCGAAGCGGTGTTCCTCTGATCGAGATCGTTTCTGAGCCGGATATGAGAAGTGCAGATGAGGTTATCGCTTATCTGGAGAAGCTTCGTTGTACCATGCAGTATCTGGGTGTTTCCGATTGTAAGCTTCAGGAGGGCTCCATGCGTGCTGATGTGAACCTTTCTGTGAGAGTGGCAGGAAGCGATACACTTGGAACCAGAACAGAGATGAAGAACCTGAACTCTTTTAAGGCCATAGCACATGCTATTGAGGGCGAAAGAGAGCGTCAGATCGAGCTTCTGGAGATGGGTAAAAGCGTTACCCAGGAGACCAGAAGATGGGATGACAATAAAGAGTCTTCTCATGCAATGCGTTCTAAGGAGGATGCAAAGGATTACCGCTATTTCCCGGATCCAGATCTTCCGCCGATCCATATTTCTGATGAGTGGATCGCAAAAATCAGAACTGAGCTGCCGGAGTTCCGGGAGGAGAAGGCTGCCCGTTATCAGAGTGAGTTTGGTCTTCCGGAGTATGATTCCCAGATTCTTACAGAGTCCAGACATCTGGCTGCTTTGTTTGAAGATGTGGCTACGCTGAGCGGCAACCCGAAAAAGGCGGCAAACTGGTTTATGGTGGAAGTGCTTCGTCTTATGAAGGAAAAAGGCATTGAGGCTGAGAAGTTAAGATTTACACCGCAGCATCTTGCAGATCTTCTTACAATGGTCGATAAGAAGGAGGTAAGCCCACAGAACGCCAAGAAGGTATTTGAAAAGGTATTTGATGAGGATGTTGATCCGATCGCTTATGTGGAAGAGCATGGCTTAAAGATCGTGGAGGATACCGGGCTTCTTAGCAGCACCATCAGCAGGATTCTGGATGAGAACCCTGGACCGCTGTCTGAGCTTCTTGGAGGTAAAGAGAAGGTTATGGGCTTCTTTGTCGGTCAGATCATGAAGGAAATGAAGGGCAAGGCAAATCCGGCAAGCGTGAGAGAGGCGTTGCTGGCTGAGGTTGAGAAGAGAAAGTAGATTTACAGGAGGATAATCAGATGGTTACCGTTAATCATAATTATTTAAAACTGCCAGGAAGCTATCTTTTTTCTACAATTGGAAAAAAAGTGCGTGCCTACAAAGAAGAGAATCCGGATAAAGAGGTGATCAGCCTTGGTATTGGTGATGTGACACAGCCGCTGGTTCCGGCTATTATTGATGCTCTTCACGGGGCAGTCGAGGAGATGGCTCACGCAGAGACTTTTCACGGTTATGCGCCAGATCTGGGGTATGAATTTCTAAGAAGGGCAATCGCAAAGAACGATTACCAGGACAGAGGATGCGATGTTGCAGCAGATGAGATTTTTGTTTCTGATGGTGCAAAAAGTGATTCCGGTAATATTCAGGAGATTTTCGGAACAGATAATAAGGTTGCTGTGTGTGACCCGGTTTATCCGGTTTATGTGGATACCAATGTTATGGCGGGCCGTACCGGAGAGTATAATAGGGTTCGTGAAAATTTTGACGGTGTGATCTATATGCCATGCCGCAAGGAGAATGGATTTTTGCCGGAGCTTCCATCAGAAGTGCCGGATCTGATCTATCTTTGCTTTCCAAATAATCCGACCGGTTCTGCTATTACAAAGGATGAACTGCAGAAATGGGTGGATTATGCCAACAAAAATGGCTGTGTGATCATTTATGATGCAGCTTATGAGGCTTATATCTCTGAGGAAAATGTACCGCACAGTATTTATGAGTGCGAGGGTGCGAGAACATGCGCGATTGAACTTCGAAGCTTTTCTAAGAATGCCGGATTTACTGGTGTTCGTCTTGGATTTACGGTTATTCCGAAGGAACTGGTACGAGATGGGGTATCACTTCACAGTCTGTGGGCAAGACGTCACGGCACCAAGTTTAACGGTGCTCCTTATATTGTACAGAAGGCAGGAGAGGCTGTCTATTCTGAGGCAGGTAAGGCTCAGCTGAAGGATCAGGTTGGCTATTATATGAGAAATGCAAAGCTGATCCATGATGAGCTGACAAAAGCTGGCTTCTCTGTTTCCGGTGGTGTGAACGCGCCTTATATCTGGCTGGAAACACCGGATAAAATGACTTCCTGGGAGTTTTTTGATTATCTCCTTAAAAATGCAAATGTGGTTGGTACGCCAGGTTCTGGTTTTGGTTCTCATGGAGAGGGCTATTTCCGTCTGACTGCGTTTGGAACTTATGAGAATACTCTGAAAGCCATTGACAGGATCAAGAGTTTGTAATTATAATTGAAGAAAGCTGAAAAACAGGGCGCATCTCTGGCGAAAGCTGGGGATGTGCCCTTTTACGAAGGAGGAGTCTGGATATGAAGATCAATCGTATTGAGCATATGTGTGAGGGGAATGGACATGTGATTATCAAGGAGCTGCTGGATGAGCAGCAGTTAAATGGGAAGTGCGGGCTTTATGCAGAGGTGACTCTGGAACCGGGATGTTCTCTTGGCTTTCATATGCATTATGGGGAGAGTGAGACCTATTATATTCTGACCGGGGAAGGGGAATATAATGACAATGGGACTTCCTGGAGACATGTGAAAGCAGGCGATATTACCTTTACACCAGATGGAAGAGGTCATGGACTGGCGAATACGGGGAATACGGATCTGGTGTTTATGGCGTTGATTATTAAAGATTGAGAGTGTTGCTATGCTCGCAAACCTGCCGAAAATCCCCAAGCCCCACAAGCAGTACCCGCTGCCACCTCCCCTGTGTATCGGTTGGAACTGGTTCAAATGTGGTATGACTTATCACTTTGGAGAGCGGGGCTCGCAAAACGATTGCGGGGGTGTGGCAAAGGGAAAAGTATAGAAAAATATTTAGGAGTTTAGAAATGAATCATACAGCAGAGAAATTACTTACATTTATCAAAGAGAGCCCTACTGCATTTCAGGCAGTGGAGATGATGAAAACAAGATTTACGGAGAATGGATTTACAGAGTTAAAGGAAGATGAGCACTGGGAGATAAAAAACGGTGGGAAGTATTTTGTGATCCGGAATCATTCGGCAATCATTGCATTTACCGTGCCAGAGGTTTCCAGCGACGTGTTCCATATTATTGCAAGCCACAGTGATTCCCCGTCTTTGAAGATCAAGGAGAATCCAGAGATGGTGGAAAATGGGTATGTGAAGCTGAATGTGGAACTTTATGGTGGTGCGCTTCTGGCTCCCTGGTTTGACCGCCCCCTTTCTGTGGCTGGACGTCTGATCGTGAAGGAGGATGAACAGATTTGTGAGAAGCTTGTGACTGTGGACAAAGATATGTTGATGATCCCGAATCTGGCTATCCATATGAATCGTGAGGCGAACAGCGGTTATAAGTATAATGTGCAGAAGGATATGCTTCCTCTTTATGGCCTGGAGAGCGCTAAGGGATCTTTCTTTAAAACTGTGGCAGAGGCAGCAGGGGTGAAAGAAGAGGACATTCTGGGACATGATCTGTTCCTTTATAACCGCATGCCTGGTACGGTTTGGGGCAGTGAGGAGGAATTTGTCTCTGCGCCAAGACTGGATGATCTGCAGTGCGCTTTTTCCTCTATGGAAGGACTGATTGCTGGAAAAAATGAGAAGAGCATCTGTGTACATATGGTAATGGATAATGAAGAGGTGGGAAGCGGCACCAGGCAGGGGGCTGCATCTACTTTCCTTCGGGATACCCTCCTTCGCATTAATCTGGGGCTTGGAAGAAGCTACGAGGATTATCTGATCTCTCTGGCAAAGAGCTTTATGATCTCTGCGGATAATGCACATGCGATTCATCCGAACTACCCTGAGAAGGCGGATCCGGTGAACCGACCGCATATTAATGCCGGAATTGCGGTGAAGTATAATGCGAACCAGAAGTACTGCACAGATGGTATTTCGGCAGCGATGTTTAAGGAACTCTGTAAAGAGGCAGGGGTATCCTGTCAGGTTTACGTGAATCGTTCGGACGTAGCCGGCGGCTCCACTCTGGGAAATATTTCCAATACGCAGGTGGCTTTAAATACAGTAGATATTGGACTGCCGCAGCTGGCTATGCATTCTCCTTATGAGACTGCCGGTGTGAAAGATACCTGCGACTTTGTAAAGCTTGCGGGGGTATTTTATGCCTGATAACATTTTCAAGGGAAGCTATGAAGGTGCTTCTTCTACAGGAAGTGGACAGCAGATTCACAAAAAAGCAGTGTTTTTTGATGCTGATGGTACGATCTGTGATATTGAAAAGGGGACACCGGCCAGTGCTGTAGAGGCGATTACAAAACTGGTGAAGAATGGCCATCAGGCATGGCTGTGTACAGGAAGAAGCAGGGCGTTTGTGCCTGATTATCTGGAACAGATCCCTTTTACGGGAATGATCAGTGCCTGTGGATGTACCATTGAGAAAGATGGCAAAAGGCTTTTTAACAAGGAGATGACCACGGAGGAGGCATGGCATTCGGTGGAGGTCCTTCGGAAATACGGCATGATTCCGGTGATGGAGGGTGCCGACTGGATGTACTACGATAAGGATGAGTATAATACAGATATTAACTGGTATGCTGATCTGATCACAAAGGCTCTGGGGGGTAAGTGGCGTCCTGTTAAGGGGTATGAACACGACCTTCATATTAATAAGATCAGTTCTAAGATCGTGCCGGGAAGTGATCCTGAGAAGGCCTGTGCGGAGCTTGAGGACTATTATGAGTTTATTGGCCATGTAGGGGAAGGTCTTGCCGGGGATACCATTGAGATGATCCCGAAAGGCTTTTCCAAGGCTGTTGGCATTGCGGCTGTATGCAGGATTTTTGATATTGCACATGAGGATACCATTGTATTTGGTGACAGCAATAATGACCTGTCTATGTTCGAATATGCAAAGACGAAGGTGGCAATGGGAAATGCGGCGCCTGGAATCAAGAAGCTGGCTGATTACGTGACAACGGATATTTTTCATTATGGAATTAAAAACGGGTTGGAGCACCTGGGATTGATTTAGCTGTTACTTTAGATCATTTCAGACAATTTGCGTACTCCGAGATAAGGGTAAAGGATAAAATATGGCAGAGCGATTAAATTACCAATGTAAATTTGAAAAATACAAAGAAGAGCTGATCAGATTGCGGCGTCATTTCCACAGGCATCCGGAACTGGGGCTTCAGGAGTTTGAGACATCTGCTTTTATACAGGAGTATCTGGGAAAATTAGGCTATCGGTTTCGGATTGTGGAGCCTACGGGGATCATTGCGGAGCATCCCTGTCAGGATGAGGCAGCTTTTGCCGGCAAAAAGAAAGTTGTGCTTCGCGCAGAGATGGATGCACTTCCTATACAGGAACAAACCGGACTGTCTTACGCATCGGAAAATGCCGGAGTCATGCATGCCTGTGGTCATGATGGCATCGTGGCTTCGGCGTTGGTGCTGGCGAGGATTCTGGCGGAAGAGGGAGAGGTTTTTCCAGTGCGGATGCGGTTTCTTTTTGAACCTGCCGAAGAAATCGGTGAAGGTGCAAAGCGAATGCTGGCAGCAGGTGCCCTTGATGGAGAACCAGATATTTTTCTCATGTTTCATTACGCAGTGGATCAGTCTTTTGGAATGGCAGTGCATGAGGGACAGGCTTCGGCTATGATCAATGGCATGGAAATCCGTGTTCATGGAAAATCCAGCCACTGGTGTGAGGCTCATAAAGGAATTGACAGTATTTATGCGGCTTCTCTGGTGGTAAAAGCCCTTCATGATCTTAATGAAACGTATAAAGGAAAAGGTCCCTGCCTGATCGGAATCGGAACCATTCATGGTGGAGAATACTCTAATATTATTACAGATCTTGTGACTCTTCGGGGAAATATCCGGGCTGCTTACGAAGAAGATTACCAGGCGCTGGATAAGCGGCTGAAGGAAACCTTGAATGAAATAGAAGCAAAGACGGGAACAAGGATCGAGTTGGAATATCCAAAGCCTGCAGTTCTGCCTTTTGCAAATGATCCGGAGCTTACCAGGATTGCGGAAACTGCAGGAAGGAAGATATTTGGAGAGCAGTTTCTTCTGGAAGGCGAGGAGCAGCTGTTTTTGTCCGGAGACAATGCCTATCGGTATTTTTTACATACAAAGGGCTTGTTCAGTGTATTTCTGGCAGGAATTCCTGATAAGGGTTATCCGCTGCATCATCCGAAATTTCAGATTGATGAGGATATTTTGCCATATAGCCTGGAGGCATTGTATGAAATACTGTCTGGCATTGACAAGGATATGTAACAGAATCCATTAAATCAATCCTAAACTTTTGCAAATGAACAGCCAGATAGTGAGAGTAAAAGCACTGAATAATGTAGTGAGCATAATGACACTGGAGGAAAAAGACCCTTCGTGCCCCATGTTTTTTGCCATGATATAACAGCTTACTGTGGTAGCAGAACCAAGCATGATCAGAATGGCAACCAGCTTGTCATGGGTAAATTCAAGTCTGACAGCAACTGGAAGAAAAATGGTGCAAAAGCCGATCAGCTTCATAAAAGTGCAGGCGATAGTTGCTTTTAATCTGGAAAAAGCTTTTCCAAAATGAAGGGCACCACCCATGGCCATCAGTCCAAGAGGTGTGGCTGTTTTTCCGAGGTTATTGACAGTACTGGAAAGGATCGTTGGAAGAGGCAGACGAAGGACAGACCAGATAAGACCTGCCAGGATTCCAAGAATAATAGGGTTGCTGGCAATTCCTTTTAAGGTTTTTAGGAGCATCTGTTTGTTCATTCCCTGATTGTCAGGCTTCATAAAAGAGAGAACCATGACTGCCATTACATTATAGAGAGGAACGCTTGCTATGATCATAAGAGGTGCCATACCGGCATCTCCATAAAGGTTCTGGATGATAGCAATGCCGAGGATTGCCGCGCTGCTGCGGTAAGAGGCCTGGACAAATTCTCCCTGTATGTCCCTTGGATTCAGCAGGAAGGAAAGACCGATAGAAATGGCAATGCTGCAAAACGTAGCGCCAAAACAAAAGAGAACAAACTTTGTATCCCAAACTTTAATAAAATCTGATTCAGCCACATTCATAAACAAAAGTGCGGGTAAGGCTGCCTTGAATACAAATTTGTTCATCTGTGCAACAAAGGAATCATCATAAAGATTAATTTTTCGAAGAAAATAACCCAGCATAAGGGTCAAAAAAATAGGAATGGTTGCATTGAGGCAAAAAATCAGATTATCCATAAAAAATTCACCTTTCTAAGTTTGTCAACATGTTGCTGTTCATTCTGTTCACAGTAACCCCGACATATCTTTTTTGATTATAAACTTTTTCCAATAATTGTCAAATTTTGTTTTCTGTGGTATCGTAAGAATGAAAGGCAACGAATGGAGGAGAAATATGAGATACGGTAAGATTCGCGTAGAAGATGGAAACCTGATCTTTTTCAGACATATGATACAGAATAATCTTCCTTGCAGAGATATTGTCTGGGCGTATATCCATCGGGAAGGCGAAAACGCAGAAGAAGCAGTGAAGCAGATGATCTCTAATTATCTGGTGATCATTACCAGGAGAAAGAAGCGATATCAGTTTGAGATGACGGAGCATGAGGCACAGGACTGCCTGCGGATTCTGAAACTTTTCAATCCGGAAATGGCTACCGGATTTCCTAAGGGCGGACGGATTACGATGCAGAGTCTTTCCAATACAAGAGATCTTGGGGCAATCGCCACAAAGGATGGGCGTCATATCCTTCCCAGAAAGCTTATTCGAAGCGGAAATCTTTATCATGCTTCTATGGCTGATCAGCATGTTTTGCAGGAGGACTGCAAGCTGAAGACCGTGATTGATCTCAGAGACCAGCTGGAACGAAATGAAAGACCGGACATTGTGGTAAAGGGAGTGGAATATTATCACATCCCCATGATCGATGAAGAGACTATCAGTGATTCTCCGAAAAGTGTTTTGGGAATACTGCAGACAAATGATATGTTGAAAAAGGTTCTGGAGTATGATGGCGATATAGAGAGTCTGATCGAGCAGCAGTATGAGAATTTTGTAAAGGATCAGTATTCAGTGAAACAATGTGCCAGATTTATGGATGTACTGCTGCATCACGAAAATGGTGCTGCTCTCTGGCACTGCAGCTTCGGAAAAGACAGAGTGGGGGTAGTGACAGCCCTTCTTCTTTGTGCTCTTGGAGTTCACAGAGATGTGATCCGGGAGGATTTTATACGTTCCAATGTGTGCCTGGCAGGAGAACTGGATTATATGCTGCGTTACCTTGAGGCAAACAGACTGGACAGTATTGCAAATGTAAATAAAGTATCAGCGCTTTTCAGGGTAAAAGAGGAATATCTGGACAGAATGTTTCGTACGATTTATGCGGAATATGGAAATGTGGAGCGTTTTTTGAGAAGAGGACTTTATCTGAACCAAAAGACAGTGACAGACCTGCAGAGTAAATATCTGATATAAAATATTTACGTAAAATATAGATACTTCATACTGTGTAAATATGTTAATAGTGAAATGAAAGTGTGTTATATGAATAAAAATGCTTTAATGCTATAAAACATTAAAACTTTTTTGAAGTGTAGCATTGACAAAATAAATTATGTTGTTATAATGATAACCATATCAATCTGAAGCACGAAAGCAGGATTATATTTATGCAAAATAAGATTTTATCTTTACTAGTTGACAACACGTCAGGTGTACTCAGCCGGATCGCCGGAATGTTCAGCCGTCGTGGTTATAATATTGACAGTATCACTGCCGGAGTTACAGCGGATGTGAATTATACTCGCATTACAGTAGTGTGCAGCGGAGATGACGCAATTCTTGATCAGATTGTGAAACAGCTTGCGAAGCTTGTTGATGTAAGGGATATCAAAGTCCTGGATCCATCTGACAGCGTAGTTCGTGAGACTGTTCTTGTGAAGGTTGCAGCCGCACCGGAGCAGAGACAGGGAATTGTTTCCATTGCGGATATTTTCCGTGCCAAGGTTGTAGATGTGAGCAAGGATTCTCTCATTGTAGAAATGACAGGCAGCAAGACCAAGCTGGAGGCATTTATTAATCTTATGGGAGATTACGAGATTCTGGAACTGGCACGTGCCGGTGTTATGGGTCTTGAGAGAGGCTCTCATGGGGTGAAATTTTTGTAATTGCGGAAGCGCTGATCAGGCAGATGCCGCAAGAGTCAATCCGCCACAGGCGGAGAATTCTGAAGGCAGGATTATTTATTTGGTTTGCTAAGGGGCGTATTTCTGGAATGAATAATCATACACAGGATATGCATATATATTCCCTTAACGATATATATTTTTAAGTTTTAACACAGTAGGAGGAAACGAAAATGTCAGCAAGAATTTTTTACCAGGAAGATTGTAATCTCTCTTTATTAGATGGAAAAACAATCGCAATTATCGGTTACGGCAGCCAGGGACATGCTCACGCACTGAACCTGAAGGAGTCCGGATGTGACGTCATTATCGGTCTTTATGAAGGCAGCAGATCCTGGAAGAGAGCTGAAGAGCAGGGATTTAAAGTATATACAGCAGCTGAGGCTGCAAAGAAGGCTGATATCATCATGATTCTGATCAATGATGAGAAACAGGCTGATATGTATAAGAAAGATATCGAGCCAAACCTTGAGGAAGGCAATATGCTTATGTTTGCTCATGGTTTCAACATTCATTTCGGATGTATTGTTCCGCCAAAGAATGTAGATGTTACCATGATTGCTCCAAAAGCACCAGGACATACAGTAAGAAGCGAGTATCAGGCTGGCAAAGGAACTCCTTGTCTGGTAGCTGTTGAGCAGGATTACACAGGAAAAGCACTTGACAAAGCACTTGCATACGGACTTGCTATTGGTGGTGCAAGAGCAGGACTTCTTGAGACTACATTCCGTACAGAGACAGAGACAGACCTTTTTGGAGAGCAGGCAGTACTTTGCGGTGGTGTTTGTGCACTTATGCAGGCTGGTTTCGAGACTCTTTGCGAGGCTGGTTATGACCCAAGAAATGCATACTTCGAGTGTATTCACGAAATGAAGCTGATCGTAGACCTGATTTATCAGTCAGGATTCGCAGGAATGAGAT
>ERZ780144.1558-NODE-1558-length-24004-cov-3.834273_pt1 | contig 24004 bp, 40 predicted proteins | sample MGYA00511380_ERZ780144 | MGnify/ENA primary metagenome ERZ780144 (study PRJEB29588, sample SAMEA1965858) | human gut metagenome | biome: human gut; feature: human-associated habitat; material: faeces | place: Denmark | collected 2008/2010 ... | reverse complement strand
GGTTGATATGTTCCGTGATGATGACAGGGAGAAAAATCTGGGAGAAAAGTTCCGTTCTCATTTGGCGGCCAATATGATTGACAATGTAAATGTTCTGAATAATGTTCCATACATCCGCGATGTGATTTCCACTGTTCAGGGTGATACGGTGAAGCGTACAGATATGCAGGGAATCCAGGATGTATATTACGCCTGGAAGAAAGTATATAAAGTGTTACAGAATGACGGAAAATACACACCGCAGTATGCCTTCCTGGAAGCACTGAGGTCCACCAGTGCTTTGACCGGCATTCCAATCAAAAGTATTACTAAAGATGCCCTGGCTATTATTGATACAGCTGTAGGCTCCCTGAGCGGCGTCGGAGAGTACGAAGCCACGAAAATGAAATACGGCCTGTCATTGAAAGATAACAAGAGTCTTTATGTAAGTATGATGATGAATGCTACAGAGGCGGGAGATAAGGAACTGGCTGACAAAATCAAGCGAGATCTTCTGGATGCGGGGTATACGGAAGACGACATTGAAAAGCAGATGAATCAGGAAGTCAACAAGGAGATAAAAGACAATATTGATATCATTTCTGCAGCTGATAAATATGACTACCAGGATAAAGAAAGCAGAGATGCTTTTGAAGAAGAGGTCAATGCATACATCGAACTGAAGAAAAAAGCCGGGAAATCGGAAAAGGATGCTTTACAATCAGTAAAGACAAAATTATCATCGCATTATAAGGAAATGTATCAGAAGGGAGATCAGAAGACTAAGAAAGAAGTGGTTGACAAATGTAACAGGTTTCGCTACAATGGCAATGCAATCTTTAAGGGGTCGGAGTACAAAAGCTGGGCAAAAAAGTAATTTGGGGACGGCTAGAAAAGCGCTGATTGTCTACTATTTGTCTACTACAGTACCCGAAAGATAGCGTGAGTTATCAGAAGATAGCAGAAGCAGAGATTTAAAGAATAGCTCAAAACCTCACTTTTTTACGAAGAATGAAAGATGATAAATGAAAAAAACAATTTTCGTAATGCGTGGGTCGCCGGTTCGAGTCCGGCCAGGAGCTTATGAAGAAACCCCTTGAGAAATCAAGGGGTTTCGGCGTTTTATGGGGATTGTGTGATCCTGTGAAAAAAGGGCATAAAGCACGGTTTGCCTACTATTTGTCTACTATTCAAAAAAGAGCCTACTATCGGCTCTTTTTTGTCATCTGAATTACAATTTTAATTCTGGTTTACAGCGGCAGCAGGCCCGTCCAGGAGAACACTGCTCATGATATCAGCAGCCTCTTCGCTGCCCTGGTGAAAGAAGTAGGCATAGATGTTTAATGTAGTGCTGGTGTTGGCATGGCCCAGGACACCAGATACGGACCTGGGATCCAGCTTCTTGTTGATCAGGATGGAAGCGGTGGTATGCCGCAGATCATGCAGCGTCAGGTTATCCGGAATCATCTCGGATTCGTCTTTTGCAATGTTGCTGTTATAAATCCGAATCACCCGTTTAAACTCCGTTCTGGGGCTGTCCACGTGCATCTGAGCGCCATCCTCGCGAATGAATACAAAATTGTCCTGGAACTGTTTGCCGCGGGAACCTTTCCAGTAATCACCTAACTGCAGACAAATCTGCTTCTGTTCCTTCATAAGCTTCTTGGCAGTGGCAATCACGATATCCGGAACGGCGCACTGCCTGGTGGCGTAGGTCTTGGTTTCTTTGTGAATGATTTCGCCTTTTACAACTGCAGTAGACTTGGAAAAATGAATCGTGCTCTTGGCAAAATCAATGTCGCTCCACAGGAGAGATACAATTTCTCCACGCCGGGCACCAGTGAACAGGGCAATGTAGAAAAACAGCTGCCATTTCAAATCAAGGGACCAGAGCTGCTTATATTCTTTTATCTTTACTGTTTTGCCATTGCGCTTTACCGTGTGGGCCTTACGCTGGATGGTAACTGGATGATCCAGAATCCATAAAAAGCGCTTTGCCTGTTCAACGGTAAGCTGTTTTGTTTTATACTCACGTCTGACTTTGCCGCGGCCGCGCTGCTTTCCGGCATAGATCAGCGGGTTGATTGGAAGGTAGCCTTCCTCGACGGCGTAGGAGAGTACAGTGCTGATGGTGGCACGGTATTTTGTTATGGTGGATTCCGATAGAGTACCGTCTTTGCCGTCCATCCTGGAACCATCCTGCCGCAGCTCATTTAAAAATTCCTTAACGGTATGATTCGTAATCTGCGAAAGCTTCATCTGACCGAGTGCCGGGATAATTCGGTCATCAGTTCGCTGCCGATAATCTGCCAGAGTGGATTTTGCAAGAGCTTTGGAATTTTCCATGTCAGTGAAAAAAGTTTTTGAAAATTTTTCAAAGGTTATTTTGTCCCCGGAAGCAGAACCGCCGGCTTTGATCTTATCTTCGAAGCGGACTGCAAATTTTTCTGCAGCTTTGCGTGCACGATCCTCTGACCATTTCGGATCCGGCGTGAAAGTAGAAGTTTCTATTATCTTTTTCCCCTTGGAATCGTAACCGCAGGAGACAGTGATATTAAAACTATTACCACGTTTTTTGATACTTGCCATAATAAAATCATTCCTCCTTAAAAATGGGTATAAAAAATACACCTCTTGCGAAGGTGTACCAGGAATGATATAATTCTATTGCTCGTAGGTATTATATCTTTCCTGGGTACACCCGGTAAGAGATTATCTATGTAAAAAGCCGTTCGGTGCGCCAACATCGGGCGGCTTTTGTTTTCTAAGTCATTTTTCTGATTTTTTTGAATTTCTTTCTTTCAAACGATCTTGACGAGTTACAAGCTGTAAATATCGGTAATACCATTCTGGAACTTTATAGTTCATTGCAGCAAAGGGAATACATTTACTGCAGGGGATTCGGCTACTGGCTGCGGTGAATAAATGTATAGATTCATAAGCACCAGAGCATCCGAATGTTCTGTGGTATTTTTTTCCATTCGGTGCGATATAAACAGTCATGCGGGATTCTACAGTCGCATCTCGGTAGTAGTGAGGCAAATCATTACCATCGAAGCTAACGCCATCCGGAACCTTTGCGGCTTCTATAATTTCATCATACGTCATAATTCCAGAGGTATCATCAATATGCAATAGGGAATCTACTTGATCCATATAATGATGCAACTTATTCTTTAATTCAGTGTTCTCTTCTGATAAGATCTTGTTTTCAGCAAGAACTTCTTCGCAGTGCTCCAGATCCTTTTTGAACTGAGCGTTCTGATTGATGGAATCTTTGTATTGCGAGTTCAGCTCATCACGGGAAGCAAGCATATTTTCATATTCTGATTCCAACTGCTCTTTGGCAATTCTCAAAGTCGCATTTTCTTTAATTAAAGGATTACAGGCTGATTTTTTTGAAGCAGAAGCAATTCTCGCCCAAATCATAGAAGAAAATATTACACCTAAGAAAAAAATAGTGCAGTAAGTTGAGGCCACATCATTGCTTTTTATATGGGAATCCGTTTTGACATTATTTGCGGAAGTCTCAGTAGGATTCGGCTGCTCAGCTTTTTTAGTTTCGCTGGAATACGATTTTGTGCTTGGTATAGGGTCAGTTTTTATGCTTGACCTGAATTCTGTACTTGCTGGAAACGTTGGAACAACTTTATCTTCAATATCATAGGGGCATACGCCGCCGGGATGTTGATGAGCAGGATAACCGTGGTGATAGTGGTATTCACCAGTGGATCGGTCATAATGCCCACCGGAGCTGTCAGTTCTTCCGGGATGTCCCCAGGCGGTAAAACTGATTGTCATGAAAAGAACGGATAGCATTGCGGCGCGTAGAGCTTTTCGGTTAAGACTCATAATGCACCTCTCACAATGTATTACCAATAATTACCACAAAACTTTGCTTAACTAATACGGTATAATAACACAGCACCCCGCTTTAGCGGCCATGCGAAAGGAGTACATCTACTATGGATCAAACAGAATCTATGCTTTGTACTATAGATCTGTCAGAACGCTATACATAAATCTTAATTTTCAAGGACATACTCGAATCTATTTACTGTTAAACTGATCGACGGCGGGGTGCGTATATTATCCGACGTCTTTTTTTATGGCTCTTACTGGTGGATATTTTGCCTCCAGTTCTTCCGGTGTTTCCGGAACGCCGAAGAATAAATCATTTTCTCGTATGCTGTCAGCAGCGTGAACAACGAAGTCCAGGACAGTCTTCCGATCTTTCTCATTCATATTTACAAAAACATCAATCAGAGAACATTCTGCCTGAGACAGGCCGTAGCGCTCCTTTAGAGCATCGAGTTCTGTTGCAGGGTTAGGGGTAAACATTTCCCCTTCGCCGGTTCGTAGCCAGATTTCATTCACACCGTATTCTCTGCATATTAGAGAAATTACAGAATCAACGGGTTCATTTCTTCCAGATTCATAATTCGCAATGGTATTTCTTTTGATGCCAATGCGATCTGCAAATTCCTGCTGCGTTAAGTCCAACATTTTGCGAATTCTTTTAATACGTTCAGACATCGGTATCACCTCCTCTCGTAACAGATTATATTATGAAAATGTGCGAATGTCAACAAAAAGTCACACAAGCACAAAAAACTGTTGACAAATGTGCGTTGGAGACTTATTATAGTCATAGAAACACAAACTAATTAGGCACATGAAGGGAGGAGAAAACGTTGGATAAAGAAGAAGCGCTTTACCATCTGTCTCAGATTTTAAAAGATGTGGCAGCAGGGAAGTATCAGCCGGTGCCACAGGGAGTGCCATTGACAGAACCAGAGCAAGAAGAACTGAAAAAGCAGACCCTGGTGGCATTGCAGATGGGAATGAGAGAGATCAGCAAGAATCTCAATCTTCCAGATGATCTAAGAAAAGCTCTATGTTTGTCCGAATCGGATCTGGAACGGCTTCACCGGAAGTCAGACACGCAAGGAGAATTTTCAGAACAGTGCTTGTGCAGTGCTGACAGATAGATTTATCCGGTTCACAAAATCCACAACCTGCAGGATAAGGCTTTTGTTCGTTGCCGATGGTGACGAGGTAGTAATAAAACTGATTGGTCTGCAGTGAGCGCGGGCAATACACATTTACATAGTGAGATTGCAATATAATACACCTCCGAAAGTATTTTTCACAATTATACAGCCGGATGATAAGAGAATCAAGGAAGGAGAACCGTATGGAGAACAGAAGTACAGCAAAAGACATCCGGATGAAGGATGCAGAGAAACTGATGGCGTATCTGAGCAGCCTGCCAGAGGAACAACGTGGTGATGTGGTAATGGCATCTTACTACTTTGCGCAGGGTGTAGCGGCAGCAGGGATGAAGAAAGGAGAGCAGAAAATTGGATAAAACAGTTGAAATGCTTCTGATCGAAAAGGACAGAGTGGAATTTATGATCCGCAGAATGCACGAAGATATTCCTCGTTGCGTTTTTATGAGCAAGTGCAGCGAGTACCGTGGCCGGATTCATGTTCTGGGATTTCTGGGACTGCTGGAAAGCTGGGAGGAAGATGAACTGAGCAGAGCCATCACAGCCCGTGAACATGAGTTGGCCCTGGAAGAGAGGAGGAAGAAGCTTGGTACCGAGAATGAGAACGATTGAACAATGCGCAGCATATTTCAAGGAACAGGACCAAGAGACCACCATGACACGATACCGGATCCGAACGCTGATCAAGGAAGGAACAATCCCACATGTGATGTGCGGAACTAAGTACCTTGTAAACCTAGACAAGCTGATCGAATATCTTTCCGGACCAGCACCGGAGCCAGAAAAGAAGCCGGAACCGAAGCGGGTGAAGATCCGGAGACTGGTGGTCTGATGAAAGGAGAGTGGAGAATATGCAAAATGTGCGGCTTGAAGTGGAACGTGTCTATATTGTGCACGTCAAGGGAGTACATATGCCCGAAATGTCGTTTCAGATTAGAAGCAGCCGTCGGCCGTGGCAGAAAAAGCCGATGAGCAACCTGGTGTTGTCTCTGATCGTGGCACTGGGGTTTTATTTAGGAATTTCCGTGGTGGCATTTAGGGAGCGTGGGTATCTGACCCTGCTTGGAATGGAAACACTGCTGTCGCTGACGGTGTGGCTGTTTGTCTATTACATTTTGGAGGAGCTGAGAAGGAAATGATTAAGAAGAGAAGACAGTATCGGGCGTGTGAATATTGTGGCGCGGCGCTGGATCCGGGAGAGAAGTGCGAATGCAGAAAGATCAGAACCTATGAGGAACAGCATGGCCTGCGCTTACTTCATGATACAAAAAAATGCCGGTGCTCATGAGCGGTAAGCATCGGCAAATAACGGTGTGTCTTCTCAAATATAAGACGCCTTGATTATATCATGACGGCGTAAGAGGTGCAAGATGAAAAGCAACGTAAAGATAGAAATTTATGGAAACCGGGAACGGTACTGGGGTTATGTTCGATTTACGGACAGCGAAGGAACGGAGCATGTGCGTACCGCAGCCGGGAAGCGGGAAGATAGCTTGAAGAGCAACACGCTGCAGGCGCTGATTGAATGCCTGAAGCTGCTGATCCGGCCGTGCATGGTCGATGTTTATACCAAAATGGATGAGATCATCGAACCGTTCAAGCAGGGATGGATTTACAACTGGGAAAAGAATGACTGGACGAATGCGAAAGGACGGCGCGTGCAGTGCGCAGATCAGTGGCAGGAGGCAAAGCTGCTTCTGTCAGAGCATTCTGTGAGATTTATGAAGATGGAGGATGATAAGCAATGAGAACAAATATGAAACGGTCAAACGGTATGGTCGACCAAAAGTCACATAAGCTGCGCATGGACGGAATGGCCATGGCACTGAGAATTGTTGAGGAGTATGGTGTGGAAGGCCTGCGGGAGGAGGTGAAAACCCGCAAGGCCATGTTCATTCCACTAGAGGTAACCAGAAAATCCGTGGAAGATCTGAATGATTTCCTTGGAAACCGGATCCTCAATACCTACAGAACAGAAATGATGTTCACGCTGAATCAAAAATTCGGCTTCGGTCCCAAGCGGCTACTGAAATTCTATGAGGAGTTTGGCAATACGGTTGATATGGTGCAATGCCTGGATCCGTTCGGGAAACCATATGAAAAAATGTCGGAGCACGCGGAGATTGTGAACCAGAAAATAGGCAAGGATATTCTGGATGTGGATGAGATCAAAAAGATCGAGGAAGAGAATGCGGAGGGTAAGAAACGTCTGATTGAATATGAGTATTTACTGGACTTCCTGCACCGGAAAGGATTTGACGATGCTGCAGCGTGCCTGAAAGAAGCTGCGGAGTGGGAGGGCTGAGATGGCGAAGAGCATTTTGCAGAAGGATAAAGAGTGCTTTTTGTGCACCAGGATGCAGGACTTGGAACAACACCATATATTCGGAGGGCCGAACCGGAAATGGTCAGAGAAATATGGCCTGAAAGTCTGGCTGTGCCCGCGATGCCACCGGGATCCGAGACAGGGGGTTCATTTTAACCGGGATGTCATGAAAATCATGCACCGGACAGGGCAGCAGGCATTCGAGAAGGAACATAGCCGGGATGAATTTATGAACATCTTCGGAAAGAACTATTTATAGGCGGTAATGCGTCCCTACGGGGCATTACATAGATGTATTTGTTTTGCGGTAATGTGTCACGACATGCCGGTACTGCCCCCGCTGACTTTGCGGCGGGGGAGAAAGAAGGGAACATGAAAGAATATTTGTGTAATTACTGCGGAAAGGTCATATCTGGCGAACACGCCATGATCAAAACGCAGCGAGGAACGGAATTGCACATCTGCAAAGAATGCATAGAAAAAGAGTTCCAGAAAAAAGAAGTTATGGAAAAGGGAAGATGATTTTATGGGAATCATAAATCAGATTGCAGAATACACCAGACTCTGCCGGGAACTTTCTGAACTGCCACGAAATGCAGAAAGCGAAGAGGCATATGCGCCTATAGAGCAGCGCAGACAGGAACTTCTGGCTCAGATTAAGAAAATGAGGGTAGAGTTAAAAATGGATGAGGAGAAACCATGAAATTAAAAGATGCGCATCATATAGTAAAAAAGATGGTTGCTCAGGCGAACAAGAAAGAGCGAACGGCACTCAAAATCGCATGTGTATGTATGGAGAAAAGCATGCCAAAAGAGCCGGTACGGAGAGAGCTTCCAGAAAAATTAAGCAAGTTGACACCAATCATGCATTGCAGATCATGTGGTGCATGGATATGGCCGGAAGAGCATCGATATTGTCCTGTTTGTGGACAACGGATGAAGTGGTAAGAGAAACAAAGTAATCGATAAAAATGAAATAACAGAGGAAGCACAGATGAATAAGACTGAAAAAATGGTACTGATCTTGCATGAAAAAGGTATATCTGTATCTGACATTGCGGCTAGACTCGGTAAGAGAGAGTCAACGGTGTACACATATCTGAGCAAGAATGGAAAATCTCATCGTAGGCAGAAAAGTCAGCTTGGGATTAGTAGCCAGAGAATTAAACAGGTCCGTAATAAGGCACAGGTAGGGAATCGGATACGTGCGAAAAGCGTGAAGGCTCTGATGTTTGGTGATGGAAACATAAAGCAGGGAAGTGTTCCGGTTATGGCAAAGGTGCTTTCAAAAGCAAACCGGTATTTTTGCCTGGTTGAGTTGCCGGGCGGCACACGGGAGTGCATTCTGTGGATTGATATGGTCGGTGAGAACCTGGACAGATACTAAGGAGAAGGTGATCTAAATGGAGTTTACGCTGATTGAGAAAGGCAAGCTCGAAAAGATTAACCGGCTGCTGGAACGCTACGGGCGGATCCAGCGCCGGAGAGCCTGGCATAAGCGCAGTAGGTCAGGCAGGAAACGGAAGTAAATTCTATGACTAACTTATGACTAAGTTTCGGAGGATTATATGACATTATTCGAGAAAATTACCCAAAATAAAGAAACTCTGGCAGAATATCTCCTGCAATCGTGCGACAACCCATTATCAGAAACGAATGAAGATATGTGCGATTTTTGCGATATTATGAGCGAGGGCGGTCAGTGCAATGAGGAAAGCTGCCTGCAGGCAATATTGAAAGGCCTGGACTGTGAAGTGGGGCAAAATTTAGAGGATGATTAGAATGAAGAAATACATGTTAATGTTAGTTTTTATGGCAAGCATTCTTTGGGGGTGCGGTAATAGCTTGAAAGAAGGGGAAATTTACGAGAAGACCTTCACGCCTGAGCATTATGAGAATGTCATTGTTCCGCAGATTTATCGTGTTGGTGAAAGCACTGTGATGATGATGGAGCCACGGATAATACACCATTCAGATTCTTGGGAGATAAAGATTCGCGATTACAACGAGACGAAGCAGCGATATGATACGGCAACATACTATGTGGATAAGGATACATTTGATCGTTATAACATAGGAGATCTATTTCAATGTGAAAATTAAGATTTGGAGGTCGTGGATAAAGGTGGGAATTAATTTAAGTACTAAATCGGTATCAGAAATGGACATGCTCGAACTGCCATATAACGATTGCTATGTGAAAGACCGGCAGGCAATGTACAGAGACTACGATACAGATATGTCAGCCAGAGACTTGATCAGAGCAGTTTATAAGGCTAGAAGCGAAGATATGCCGCCGGAGTTTTACACGGATAATGAGACATTTGATGAGATTATTTATGATAATTTGCAGTTTGGCATTGACACGTTTGACGGCATCATGGCTATGCTTTATCGGCAGATTTGGACAAAGGCAGAAATGCGGGAAGTGTTGCTGGAAATATCAGAAATCTATGATATTACAGCATTTATTTAAGATTTGGAGGAAAGGTATGAAAAAAATTAAGCTGGTAAATGTTGCCGTTCCAGAAATTGTTGCTTATTTTTCTGAAGGTTCGGATAACGAAAATTTTGAACTGGACTGGGAATGTCCGAATTGTGGTTTTGGAGTGGCAAAAGATTATGTTACCTGTCCACACTGTGGATCAGAACTTGATTGGAGCCGGGCCAGAAAACCATCAAAGGCATTTAAGAAATTTATGGCAAGGCTGTAAATTTAAGATTGTGAGGAATGAAAATGAAAATAGCTTGTGAAAGATGCAATAAGATTATGGATGCTTATTTTAGAGATAAATATGAAAAAATCAAAATGAATGATGAAGAAAAAGTGCTTTGTAAAGATTGCCATGAAATGTTACAAAGTTGGATGTACAAACCGGAAAAGTGGTTAGAGAAACCTATGTAAATTAAGATTTGGAGGTGAGTTGAATGAAAGTAGATCACATAGAAACTTGCGTATGTATAGACCACGAACCAACAGAAGCGGACAGTGTATTTTATGGCATGCCACGGTTAGAAGTATCAGCAGGTCAAGCGTGGAGAGTGTTTTGCCCTAATTGCGGCAGAGGTGGATGCAAAGAATTTAAATCACCGTATTTTGCTTTAAGTGATTGGAATAAGATGCAGTTAGGATTAAAAAATCTGAAAGATATTATCTAAACTGAAATAACCAGAAAAATAAAGAAAGCTACACACCGAAAAGGAGGTATCGGTATGGCAGGAGGAAGACCGAAAAAGGAAGCCGCGGAGAAGTACGTGAAACAGAACATCACTATGGAGCCGGAGCAGCTGAAAAGGTTGATGCTCTACTGCCAGAAAGAGGACCGGTCAATGTCCTGGGTGATCCGAAAGGCTCTGGAGATGTATCTGGAAAAAGTAGCATAACGGTGGGTATCAATACTCATTAAAACTGAAATTTAGTTCCCGGCTTTAATGTCGGGAACATGTGCGCTTAGCTCAGCAGGTTAGAGCGACGGCCTTATAAGCCGTGTCTGGCGAGGGTTCGAATCCCTCAGCGCCTATTTTACAATGAAAACAAGGGGGAGATGCCAATGGACTTAAATGATATGTCAGGACACAAGAAAAGCGATACACCAACCGGTCAAAGTCATGTGTATCGCATCTACGCTTAAGGATATTATATCACAGATTGCATCCTTAAGCAACAATGGGAGGTTAATCTATGAATAATCAAAACATGAAAGCAGCGATAATCGACAATGTGATCGTATTAATGTCAAATCATATAGCTCCAGATCTTCTACAGCTTCTGGAGAAAGCCCTGATTGATGAGCTGGCAGATGTAAAGTTAGAAAAGTTGAATACCCTGCCGATGGACATGAAAGACAGTATGGACAGCCAGAACCAATATATTATTAAACTCTTCTTATATAAAAAGAAAAATCTCAAAGAAGCCACAAAGTGCGGTTATCTGATGGCGGTGAAGCGGCTGATCACACTGATTTATAAACCACTGACGCAGATTGATGAAATGGACATTTATCGGTATTTGGACTGGTATGAGAAAAAGAACCTGCAGGAAACAGGTAGAAAGAATCAGGCAACTACCATTAACAATGAGCGTCGCTTCTTATCGGCATTCTATTCCTGGATGCGAAAAGAGAAGATGATTTCGGACAATCCGGTGGATGCGGTTGAGCCTTTAAAGGTTGCCAGAAAGCCGATTGATTATTACAGCGAAGAAGAAATAGCTATGCTGCGGGATGGGTGTGCTTCCCTTCGTGATCGGGCCATCATCGAAGTATTCCGCTCTAGCGGTGCCAGAGTGGGGGAAATCGTGGCAATTACCGTGGATATGGTAGACTGGGCAACCGGAGACATAATGATCTGCGGTGAAAAGGGGGATCGGTATCGTCCGATCTATCTTGATGGAGAAGCGCGGTATCATCTCAAAAAGTATCTGGATTCCCGTACAGATGCGGATCCGCATTTGTTTGTCGGAAAGAAGGCACCGCATAGACCTTTAACGACAAGCGCAATCAGGCGGGAAATGAAAGTTATAGCAGAGCGTACAGGCGTTACATGTCGGGTTTATCCGCATAAGATGCGCAAGACCCTTGGCATGGATTTAAAAAACCATGGTGTTGATATCGGAACGATTCAAGAGATAATGGGACATGCCGGTCCGCAGGTAACTGCATTATATTATGCCCAGTCAACTCCGGAGACTCTTCGGACGGCACGGAAACGGGCATCTTAAATGAGCGGGGGAAGGACCCGCCTGAAACTTGATTTAGCAATTAACTTTAGACGGGCAGGACAGAAAAATGTACATGAAGCGGACTATAAAATATGGGAATCGAATAGAGGTCCGGAAGTATCACACCTTCCGGTGTCATGGAAAAGGGGAACGGGCGCGGGGAGAACGGAAGCAGCCGACAAAAGAACAGATGGCAGCAGCTAATGAGCGACGCGCGGTAAAAAAACTGAAAATGTTAATGATTGAGAACTTCGGCGCAGGAGACTGGCACTTGGTACTGACCTACGCAAAAGACAAAAGGCCGGATGCAACAGGCTGCCGGAAGCTGTTAAGGAAATTTTTTGAAAGATGTCGGAAGCTTTACAGAGCAGCAGGAGTGCCGCTGAAATATATCATGGTGACTGAGTGGGAGGCGAAGGCTATACACCACCACATTGTGATCAGTGATATTCCGGGAATCCATCGTGTGCTGCAGGAGATTTGGAAGGAGGGCGGGATCCATCTGACCCCGCTCTACCAGAATAAAGAATTTGATGATCTGGCAGAATATCTGACCAAGGAGACGAGAAAAACATTCCAGAGGTCGGACAGTCCGATGAAGCAGCGCTGGACATGCAGCAGGAATCTGAAACGTCCAGAGGTACATACAGAACAGGTCAAGGCAGGATCCTGGAAGGAAGAACCATCAGTGCCGAAAAGCCTGGAGCAGGAGGGATACGTGCTTGATAAGACATCCATTGTCGCAGATGTGGATGCCATGGGATACCCATTCCAGGAATACACTATGATCCGCTATGAAAAAGAGAGGAGGCGGTGATCGTGCCAAGACAGCATCAATGTCTGTGCCCGTTCTATGAATGCCATTCCAGAAAGGGGAGGGCGCAGGCAACCATAACTTGCGAAAACGTCATGAAGAATGATGGATTCGGCGTAAAGAATCAGCTTCTCTTCGCGTCATACCTGGACGAAAAAGCATATCATGAGATGTTCTGCATGGATACCTACCAGGACTGCCTGTATTACAAATTTATAAAAGCTGTAAAGTACAATGAGTGACCGGACATCCGGGCACATTTTGGCGTGCGCACATATGCGGGCGCGCGCGTAGATAGTAGAGAGACCATCAGGGCCTCTTTATTTGGCGTGGAAAAACAGGACAAAATCATACATACCCTCGGCGCTTGTCGGGGGCTTTTTGCTGTGCAAACAAAAATCTTTCCAGACTGATATACTCACCAGAAAAGGCAGGTGAGAAGGTGGCAAGACAAAGATGGGAGGAGTGGGCGAACGATGAGAACCGGCTTGCGGTACTCCAGGCATGGGCCAGGGCTGGCCTGAGTGATGAACGGATAGCGAAGCATATCGGGATCAGCAGATCCACGCTGAATGAGTGGAAGAAAAAACACCAGTCAATCAGGGATGCGCTGAAGACAGGAAAAGAAATAGCAAACCGCCAGGTCGAAAATGCGTTGTTCCGGCTGACGCAAGGCGGTACTGTAAAGGTGAGAAAACTGTTTAAACTCAAAAAAACACAGTATGACAACAATGGGAAAAAGATGTCAGAGGAAGAATATTTGGAAACCGGCGAGGAAGATGTATATATCGAGCCAGATTTCAAGGCAATTTCATTCTGGCTGCGTAATAAGATGCCGGAAGAGTGGCGGGATAAGATTTTGGATAATCCAAACGATGAAGGGCCGCAGGAGAATCTTATCATTCTGACCCCACGCCAGGTGAACCAGATGAAGGAGGAAATCAATGCCGGTCAGAACGAAAAAAACTAATCAGGGAGCGGATTTGCCGGATCCAAGAAAAGTTTTGTGGTGTCCGCAGCCAAAACAGCAGGAAATGATGAGCCGACCGGAATATGAGGCATTGTACGGCGGGGCAGCAGGAGGTGGAAAAAGTGATTATCTTGTTGCAGAAGCCCTGCGGCAGGGAAACAACCGGTTCTACCGCGGCATTATCTTTCGGCGGGAATATCCGCAGTTGGTGGACTTGATTGACCGGTCCAGGGAGCTTTATAAAGCGGCGTATCCGCGGGCAAGATACAACGAGTCAGGGCATGTCTGGAAGTTTCCAAGCGGCGCAAAGATATATTTCGCAGCCATGCAGTACGAACAGGACAGGCTGAAATATCAGGGTCGACACTTTGATTTTATTGGATTTGACGAGCTGACTCATTTCACGGAAAAACAATATACATACCTGTTTTCCAGAGCAAGACCTTCCGGTCCGGGGACAGAGGTGTATGTACGGGCCACTGCAAACCCTGGAGGCATTGGCCATGGATGGGTAAAAAGCAGGTTTGTATCAATCACAACACCTGGAACCAGAGTTGTGACAGATGTTGTGATCCATGACCCGAAGGGAAAAGAAATTAAACTGTCAAAAGACAGAATCTTTATCCCAAGTAGCGTGTTCGATAATCCTGCGCTGCTGGAAAATGACCCGGGATACCTAGCGAGCCTAGCAATCATGCCGGAAGCAGAACGCAATGCCCTGCTGTATGGAGATTGGGATTCCTTTGAGGGGCAGGTATTCACCGAATGGAAGAATGATCCGGAGAACTATGAGACACGCCAGTGGACGCATGTGATTGAGCCGTTTAAGATCCCGTCCGGCTGGGAAATCGTGCGGGGATACGACTTCGGTTATGCAAAGCCGTTTTCGGTCGGATGGTATGCGATTGACTATACTGGAACGATTTATCGCATCCGGGAGTATTACGGTTGCGTGGAGGGATCACCAAACATTGGAACGCAAATGGAGCCTACGGAACAGGCGCAGATGATCCGTCAGATTGAAGAGACGGACGTGAATCTAAAGGGCCGGAAAATCACCGGCATTGCGGATCCGTCTATCTTTGACCGGTCCCGCGGAAAATCGGTAGCCGATATGATGGCGAAAAATGGAGTGTACTGGTCTGGTGGTGATAACCACCGCATTGCGGGAAAAATGCAGTATCATTACCGCCTGGCATTTGATGAGAATGGAATTCCAAAGTTTTACGTGTTCAATACATGCAAGAACTTCATCCGGACGATTCCGAATTTGGTCTATGATGAGAAAAATGTGGAGGATATCGACACCACGCAGGAAGACCATATTTACGATGAATGCCGGTATGTATTCATGCAGCATCCGATTCCGATGCGGCGCAGCGTGAAAAAAGAAATTCCGTTGGAGGATCCGCTGGATCTTTTTGCGGAAGAGCGAAAGAAAGCACATAGAATAATCAGAATTTAGGAGGAAGCATGGAAGATGGACGCAAAGTAGGTCCGGAGCAGGTCCGGAAGGCCTATGAAACATATAAAAAATATCGAAGCGGCCTTGAAGCGTTTCAGCAGCGAGTCATCAATGCGGAGGAATGGTGGAAAAATAACCACTGGGAGCGCTTCCAGGGAGGGGACAAAGATACGGATTTGAAGCCGGTTAGTGCCTGGTTATTTAACTCGCTGATTAATAAGCATGCAGATTTTATTGACAACTACCCTTGCCCGGCTATTCTGCCGCGGGAGGCATCGGACGAAGAAACAGCAAAGCTGTTATCAGAGGTTGTGCCGGTTATCCTAGAAAACAATGGTTTTGCAAAGACCTATAATGCAAACTGCTGGGATAAACCAAAGATTGGGACAGCGGTGTATGCTGTGATGTGGAATCCATCCAAAGAGAACGGCCTGGGAGATATTGAAGTTAGCAGTGTCGATGTGTTGAACATCACCTGGCAGCCTGGAATTGAGGATATCCAGAAGTCCAGAAATATCTTTGTGACAGAGGTGGTAGATGCAGATCTGCTGAAAGAACAGTATCCGGATGTTGCCGATCAGATCACAGCTGGGAATCTGGCAGACCGTCCTAAATACCTCTACGAGGAGAATATGGACACCACCGATAAAGTCATGGTGTTTGACTGGTATTATAAACATGTATTTCAGACGGAAACCGGAGGCAGCAGGACTATCCTGCATTACTGTAAATTCGTGAATGACATTGTGCTGTATGCTTCAGAGGATGATCCGAAATATGCAATGGATGGCTGGTACAATCACGGCAAGTACCCATTTGTTTTTGACGTGCAGTTCCTAGAAAAAGGATCTCCTGCTGGTTTCGGATATTTGGATGTCATGGTAAATCCGCAGGAGTACATTGACCGCCTGGATCAGGTCATCATGAAAAATGCGCTGATGAATAAGCCACGTTATTTCGTGACTGGATCAGCAAACATCAACGAAGATGAGTTCACGAATCTGTCGAATGACATTGTGCACACATCGGGGAATGATGTATCGGATCAATCCATCCGGCAGATTGAGCCACCTGTGATCGGGGATATCGTATTCAACCAGAGGGATGCAAAGGTCAATGAGCTGAAGGAAACGAGTGGAAACAGGGATTTTTCCCAAGGCTCTACAAGCAGCGGCGTGACAGCAGCATCGGCTATCGCGGCATTACAGGAGGCTGGGAGCAAACTGAGCCGCGATATGATTAAAGGGACCTATACGGCATACCAGGAGATTGTGGAACTTACGGTGGAACTGATACGGCAATTCTACGACCTTCCAAGGTGCTACCGGATCACGAAGGAAAATGGCGCTGCGGAATATGTACAGCTGACTAATCAAGGATTGAAAGATCAGGCTATGCCGGGAATTGGTGATGATTTATCTATTCGTCGCCCGGTGTTTGATATCAAGATATCTGCGCAGAAAGCAAGCCCGTATTCTAGGATAGCTCAAAACGAGCTGGCAAAAGAGCTTTATGGACTTGGAGTATTCAACCCTCAGATGGCCGATCAGGCTCTGTGCGTGCTCAGGATGATGGATTTTGACCGCAGAGATGAAGTGATCCAGATGATCGAGCGGAACGGTACCATGTACCAGCAAATGCAGCAGATGCAGGGGACCATGATGCAGATGGCGGCATTGATCGCGAAAACGACAGGGGACACCTCGATCATGCAGACGCTACAGGAACAGGGAGTTCCAGGACCGGACATGACGACTATCAGTGCGGATGCTAGACAATCGGTTAAAACAGATTCTCTTGGAAGAGCTGTGAATGTAGATAACAGCCTACAGGGAAAAGCCCGACAACGGGTGAATAGCGCAACGGAGGTGCAGTCATGACAAATATTGTGATCAATATTGGTCCGGATACCATGAAATTATCCATGAGTGGTCATGCTTGTTACAGGATGGACGGAAATGATGTTGTTTGCTCAGCTGTGTCAGTTCTGGGGCAGGCGCTGGCAGATGCTATGTTTCACGCACCGGATATTCGGAGCACGGCAAAAATGGAAAAAGGAAATCTTTTCCTGGAAGCTCATTACAGAAAAGAACAGCGGGAATACATTAAGAATCGCCTGGCAGTCGCATTGAGCGGCTTCCAGATGCTTCAGAATGCATATCCGGAGAATGTATCTTATACATGTCAAGAAGGATAACGTTGCTGTGCAAACAAAAATTCTTGACATGTGATAATGTCGTATCAGACACTCGGGAAAGACCGTGACAGACACTCGGGAGAGACCGTGAATATAGACACCCGGGAGAGACCGGAGGGAGGTAACATGTACAAACTTGATTTACATATGTTTGACGGAGGCGCGGCAGCAGGAGGCGCACCTGCAGCAGGAAGTACAGCACAGGCAGGAGGAACCGCAACGCAGGCGGGGGGAACAGCAGTGCAGACAGAAGGAACGCAGTCTGGAGAACAGGAAGGCGAACAGTCCAATCAGCTTACGCCGGAAGAACAGCGTAAGGCTGATTATAAGAAATTCAAGGAACAGTACAAGGATCTGTACGGAGAGGATGTCAAAAAACAGGTAGACAGAAGATTTGCACCAATGAACCGCATGCAGCAGCAGCTGGATTCTCAGGGAAGGCTTATGCAGGTGATTGCTGCCAAATATGGCACGGATGCATCAGATGTAGACGGCATGATCAATGCAATCAATGCAGACAGCGCCTACTACGAAGAAAAGGCTCTGGAAGCCGGTATGCCGGTGGAAAAGTATAAAGAATTTATGAATCTGCAGGCACAGAACAAAGCTATGGAAGAGGCACAGAGGCGGGCGGAAAACCTCCGGCAGGAGGAGCAGACCTGGGCGCGCTGGGATGCGGAAACAGAGCAGTGCAAGAACCTTTATCCTGATTTTGATATTCGATTCGAAATTGAGAACAATGAAAACTTCGCAAAGATGCTGGGAGCCGGATGTGATGTAATCACTGCATACCGGGTCACGCATTTTGACGATATTACACAGGGCTTAATCACCAGATCAGAGCAGGAGACAAAGAAACGGGTGGCTGATACTGTAAGAGCCGGAGCATCAAGACCGGTGGAAGGAGCAGCTGGCAGCAGCCCGGCCGCAAAGAGCCAGATGGATATAATGGGAATGTCCAGGGCAGAGTTCGCGGATCTGAAGAAAAAAGTTCTGTCCGGAGAGGTAAGCCTTTAAGGAGGACAAATGTATTTAGAAAGCATGACTTATGCGGCGGATATTCCGTTCGTACTGGATCTGCACATGTTTGATGCAAATCCGAACACTAACGTAACCACTCAGAGTACGCTGTCCGCGGAGATGAAGACGTTCTACGATAAAAACCTGATTGAGAACGCATCCCCACTCCTGGTACATGACAGATGGGCGCAGAAGCGTGACATTCCGCGAAACGGCGGTAAGAAAATCGAGTTTAGAAAGTATGTACAGCTCGGCAAGTCTCTCACTCCGCTGACTGAGGGTGTTACTCCGGACGGCCAGAGCCTTTCTGTAACCAAGATCGAGGCAGAAGTGAAGCAGTACGGCAACTATGTAACCGTATCCGATGTGCTGCAGATGACGACTATTGATAACACCATCGTGGAAACCACTGACCTGATCGGCGGCCAGGCAGGAACCTCGCTGGACACCATTTCCAGAGAGGTCTTAAACGCTGGAACCAATGTGCAGTATGCAGAGGGCCAGGTATCTTCCAGAGCAGCACTGAAAACAGAACACAAACTGACCGTAAGAGCCGTAAAGATGGCTGTCCGTACTCTGAAAAAGCAGCTCGCATCCAAGATTGACGGTTCATACTGGGCCATCATTCATCCAGACGTTGCGTTCGACCTGACCGAAGACCCAAACTGGATTGATGTGCACAAGTATGCAAAACCGGAAGAAATTTTTGAAGGCGAAATCGGTAAGCTCGCAGGTGTGCGCTTTATAGAGACTACGGAGGCAAAGATCTTTGCAAAAGCTGGGGCAGCAAAGAGCAGCAGCGATGCGACTAAGATTGATGTATACTCTACCCTGTTCTTCGGCGCAAATGCATATGCGACGACCAAGATCGAGGGCGCAGGACTTCAGACCATTGTGAAGCAGCTTGGATCTGCCGGGACTGCGGATCCTCTGAATCAGAGAGCGACCATTGGTTGGAAGGCCACGAAGGTTACTGAGATTCTGTCGAATGAGTACATGGTACGCGTAGAGACCGGATCAACCTACAGCGATGGAGCAGCGAACTAAGGAGGGCATATGGCTGGGAAAAAAACAGAAAATCAGAGCGTAAATCTGGATGTTGCAGAAGAGAATGAAACTGTGGCTGAAATTACTGTAGAGAGTAATGCGGCAGATGCACCGGCGGTACCGAAAGAGAAAATGGTAAAGCGGCGGCTGTTCAAGGATAATGACAAATACCAGGCGGATGTGTTTGTCTGCGTAAACGGAAAAGCATATACCATCAAACGTGGAGTCGATGTTGAGATTCCAGAAGAGGTGGCCGAGGTGCTGGACAATGCAGATGATCAGCTGATGGTGGCTGCTCAGAAAATGGACGAGCTGACTTATCGGGATCCGAAATAAAAGGAGGGCGCACTTGTGATTACGGTAAGAAACCGAACACTGATCGTTCCGGAAGGGGAGCGGGTGATCGGCACAGATTATGACAGCAATTCTGAGGTGCGTCAATTCCGGGTAGAAAAAGCGCCAGGTGGGATAGACATATCTCACCTGGCTTTTCGTTTGGATCTGATGTATCAGGGAGAGATATACGATACCTGTAAGTTGGAAAAGGAAGAACGCGAAGACAGTATGATACTTGCCTGGACGGTGGCAGCAACAAACGTAGCACATCCAGGCACAGTGTGGATATCGTTGAGGGCGATTGATGATGCCGGTACGGTGAAGTGGGGAAGCAATGCGGCAGCCCTGTATGTACAGTCCTCTGTGAACACACCGTCACATGCAAGCGGCATGACAGAGCTTGAAGAGTACGAGAAAAAAATGGAAGATCTGCTCTTGAAGAGCGAAGAAGCGGTTTCACGGGCGAATAATGCAACAAGTAAAGCTGAGAAGGCGATTCAGACATCAAATGAGGCGGTAAACACAGCACAGACCGCAGCAACAAGTGCAGGATCATCAGCGGATTTGGCAGAGGCATGGGCACACGGAAAGGAAGCGTATACCGCACAAACAAATGACAATGCTATGTATTGGAGCGAACAGTCCAAAAAACGCGCGGAAAGTGCGAAGAAACAGGCTGATCTCGCAAAAAGCTATGCCGACAGCATAGCACCACTCATGGATCGTGGGGAATATTCATCCGGAACGACTTACCAGGAAAATGACCTGGTAAAGTACCAGAACGCAATATGGAGATGTAAGATTGACGGGACTGCATCGGTTCCGCAGGAAGGGGAAAACTGGACGCTGTTTTTCAGAGGGGTTCAGAGTATCAATGAACTGGTGGCTGCTGATGCACAGGGATTACTAGGACAAGCAGGAGCGCAGCAGGTGAATGCACAGGCTTTGATTGATGCGGTGGCAGAAAAGATAGCGACAAAGCTACTGTTGAAGAGCGATGTTGTCAGCCAGTTGGTCAACGATGCAACAAAAGCAGCCAGTTCCGCTGCTGTATATGCGTTACAGCAGAAGCTTGGAACCGGAGATCTTCCGAACGGAATGAGTGATGTTGTGGCGGGGTTAAAGGCGTTAAATAGTAATTTAACACCCTCCAAAATCACGGATGTGACTAACGCAATTAATACAACATACGGGTCTGGTAATGTCTCATATCATACGGTTGGGAAGGTGTGCTTTGTTTATTTTGTATTCACCCCTAACCAGAAATGTGACAATGTTGAATTAATCGGCAATGGGATATTACCGCTTGCGAAAGATAGCTTATATCATAGTATATCCACATGGGGTAATCCTGACGTAGCTGTTAGCCTGGTGCAAACGATTACGACCGGTGGCCTTCGATTCTGGTGCGGGGAATCTGCAAAAGGTATGCAGATATTTGACAGTTTTTCGTATTGCGTTAAGTAATATCTTGAACGATTGAACTGCGCATGTGAAGACCTCCACCGAAATCAAAATACGCCAAAAGTAAATTATCATGGTTATATAAACCGATTTTACCAGAGTCATCTTTGTAAATATAAAATCCCAAAGTACCGCCTTTGACAAAATTAAGTTTGTGATCAGTAAGATTTATATCACCAGATAAAGTACCACCGGATTTATCAAATTTACCAGTTAAATTACTATTCTAGGACCAAACTTTTAAAAGAAAGGAGAAAATCATATGGAAAAAATCAAGTTTAATGATTCGTTATTTGAATTGGTAGCGAATGGCTACCAGTTGCAGCAGGACGGCGGTCGCATTGTCTTTCAGCCAGGCGAGGCAACCTTTGAGGAAGCTGAGACCACTGTATCTGCCGCAACCTCGATCATGCTCCTGGACGATGCCGGAGAGCCGTTGGCATCTCGGAGTGATCTGGTATATGCTGGCCGCATGACCAGACAGTCCGATTATGTTATTGGCACGGAAAAAGAGGAGACCGGAGTTGATGAGGATGGCAACCAGATCTACACCTATAAGGATGTGACCGGCACAGTGATGATTGCAGAGTTTCGGCTTCCGGATCTCAGAGAGGCTTATAAATCTCTGGAAGAAGAGATAACCAACGCTCAGATGGCCATTGTAGAACTCTATGAAGGAGGCGAGGCATAATGGCAAGAGTGTATGCAGATTTGGTGCGCAAGGGTAGAATTGCTCTCGATGCTGTACCCAAAAAGATTAGAGCAGATGTTGAAAACATTTTAAACGGTGCCACCCGATAGTTGGAAGAAAGGACTACATATGAGTATCAAACACAGAACCGAAACCCCGAACATCCCTTATGGCCCGGCAACCGGAGTACCGACCCCGGAACCGCACAATGAGGCCTTAAGCACCGGCCCAGATCACGAGTACAGCAAGGACAGCACTCCGGGCACTGCAGATCATGCAGAGCCGAGACACGTGCAGGGCGGACCAGGACATAAGGAGTGCGATCACGAGTAAAGGAGATTTATGATGGTAGCACTGATATTTCAGTACATAGCCGCACATTGGATAGAATGGCTGTTTGCGGCTATCTCCGGAGCTCTGTTCGCGGCATATCGCGGTTTATCGAAGCGATTAAAGACCGAAGTGGTAAAGAGCCAGGCTATTAACGCTGCAGTACTGGCACTGCTCCATGACCGCCTTTACCAGGCGTGCCAGTTTTACATAAGCCGTGGATACTGTACGGTGGGAGACCGGGACAACCTGGAGTACATGTTCAAACCGTACAAAGCTTTGGGTGGCAATGGAACTGGAGAGGAACTTTATAACAGATGTCTGGCCCTGGAATATGGGCCAGCAGAAAGAGAGGATTAAGATATGATGGATTTTGGCATTGCCAGCGTAGCGGCAATTACGGTGGTTTGTTATCTGGGAGGCATGGCCTGCAAGGCCTCCGCTAAAGTCAAAGATGAGGTTATTCCGGTGGTATGCGGAGTGACCGGCGGCATCCTGGGTGTAGCTGGCATGTATGTGATGCCGGAGTTTCCGGCGGCGGATGTGATCAACGCCGCGGCTATCGGCATTGTGTCTGGTCTGGCGGCAACTGGGGTACACCAAGTAGTCAAACAGGCATCCAAAAGCGCGTAGAAGGAGGTGATCCAGATATCTCCCGTCGGCGGCCCGGGTGATGGCTGCCATTGCGACGTCGCAACAGGGCGGTTTCATGCCGCCCTTACATATTATAAAGAAAAGAGGATAAAATTATGAAGTTTGCAAAAGCGTTTGAACTTATGAAACAGGGAGAAAAAGTGAAGCTGCCGAGTTGGGGTGGATACTGGTACTGGGATCACGAGAAGGAAACCATCATGATTCAGTGCCGACCGCAGGATGCTGATCAGGGAGAACTCCTGGATATCAGAGAAACTCAGCGCGTGGAATACACCCTGATGAATATGCAGTCAGATGAGTGGGTGATTGCCGATGAGAGTAACTGTCCGATCCTGGGTGGTACGGCAACCTTTACTTTTGGAGATGCAATTAAATATGTCAAGCGTGGTTTAAAAGTAGCACGTAAGGGCTGGAATGGTAAAGAAATGTATCTGCGTTTGATTAAACCTGGAAATGCAATGTGTGATCATTATCCGATGCAGTCATGTATCGGCTTAAAAACGGAAAAATGCGAGATGCAGCCGGGATGGGTAGCATCACAGGCAGATATGTTAGCTGATGACTGGATGATTGTAGAGTAGGAGGTGTAGGTCATGAGAGATATTACACTTTGCCATCCACGCCTTCAGCGCATGGCCGCAGGATGGATCAAAGCCTGTGCCACCGAAGGCATTACCGTGGCCATCAGCGAGACTCTGCGCACTGCAGCAGAGCAGGATGCTCTTTATGCTCAGGGCCGCACCAAGCCGGGAAACATCGTAACATATGCAAAGGGCAGTAGCTACCGCTCACAGCACCAGTGGGGCATTGCTTTTGACTTTTATTTAAAGATGGACATCGACGGAGATGGTAAGATCTCTGATGATGCCTACAACGACAGCCAGGGTCACTTTGAGCGCGCTGCGGTGATTGCCAAAAAGTTGGGTCTTGCCTGGGGCGGTGACTGGAAGAGCATTGTGGACGAGCCGCACCTGTATCT
>ERZ780144.1540-NODE-1540-length-24176-cov-2.876249_pt1 | contig 24176 bp, 19 predicted proteins | sample MGYA00511380_ERZ780144 | MGnify/ENA primary metagenome ERZ780144 (study PRJEB29588, sample SAMEA1965858) | human gut metagenome | biome: human gut; feature: human-associated habitat; material: faeces | place: Denmark | collected 2008/2010 ... | reverse complement strand
TGCCATTAGCTGTATTCTTTTAGCGCCAAGATTCGTAAGTATACTCCTTACATACTTCCGCTTTCTGTCATGCATAAGCATCTGATATACAACTGCTGATACACCTATAAGCATAAGAAGAACGTACATATAATCATATATATATCCACCTCCCCATGGTTCATAGTCGTATACGCTGCTATTATATATAAGCTCTTTTTGTGACTTTTTCTTTAATCCATCATATATATCATTATAATTCCCATCTATATAGCTGTCAGATGAATATATATATGCAGCTTTTCCTACGCGGTTAATATTCTCTCCTTCACCTTGTGTAACAATAATACCCGGTATATAATTTCCACCACACCAGATGTTCGTATAGTTATTAAGAATTCCCGTAAGCTTGTATGTTTTTTCAATATTTTCTGTTGTCTGATTGCTTCCCTTCCGTACTGATATATGAATCTCCTGACCTATCTGTGTTCCCTGATTAAGCTTAAGAAGTGTATCCCACTCTATGGCAGCTTCATCATCGTTGTGCGGCATGCTCCCACTCTGTAATGATATGCTGCCTATCCTTATAAAGTCATCATCCATATAACCAACTTTAATATCTGTCTGGTTATCATTTTCAAACACATAATTATCTACCGAGGCTTTACCTGACTCGTTCAGATACGGATGATTCTTAAGTTCTTTATTCTCTTCTAAGTTACTGTCATAAAGCATCACAATCCAGCTGCCAAACTTGTGCTTTGCAGACTGTATCTGATATTCATACATATTAGTCTTAAACAGCATAATCCCTGCAACAAACGAAAACGCAAGAAATACCGAAAGTGCTGTTTTAAATATACTTTTCCATCGTCTTTTTACACTTTTTATACAATAACTGATAAATTCTGTATTCAATCAAACACTTTCCTCCATTCCCAGCCAGATACCATGTGCCAGTACTCACCGTTAAACTTCATATTATCTGTCATAGGTTACGTATATACCTTTTTATACATATTATACCCAGTATAAGCATCAACGGCATGAGCATGATACACCACAGCATTTCCCGTATGCTCTGCTTCATGTATATACTAAATATTACATCCTTATCTGCACCTGTATTTCTTAATATATTTATTCTGCCCTGATACTGTAAAAGTCTGTTTTTTAATATAATCAGGCTTACTATCATATATACTAAAAACGCTGTTATGCCTGTGAAACCATATAGGATATAAGCTTCTATAGTATTGCTCTTTATAAGATCCTTATCATGCGAATAACTGTTATATGCATATCCAGCCTGTCCAAGATAAGAAGCTACAGCATTAGCCGTTCCGTTATATATTGAATCAAGGCCATAGCTTACATTAATCTGGTTATACTTCATTGAAAGATTAATCTCCTCTGGAAGCTCATCAAGCATAAGATAATCCTTTAGTATATTATTCTGTGTATCCAGTGCCTTCTTTCCCAATTCATCTGATGCAAGCATCGTGTACTGCCCGAATTCCGGTATATATTCCTTAAGCTTATCTTTTACCTCATCATCGACATATATTACCTTTGCAACCTCAGCTGCAGCCGCTGGTACATAATCGGAGCTGTAAGCATATACTTTAAGTTTTTCATCTGCAATGTTTCTATCAAGATATGAATCAACATACTGATAAAACTGTTCTTCGCCTTTATCTGCCCAGTACGCATAAAAATCATCCGAATACTTTACATTATTTTTCTCAAATAATTCTGTCAGCTGTTTTAGCTTATCCTGCTTATTATCAGATATTAATGAATGGAAATATTCACTGTTAATTTTATTAAAATCGTCTGTAACTATGCCTTTATCATGCATATAGCTGTATATAGCCATATAATAACTGCTGGCATAATCCTTATCTATATAGCTATAGTTTTCCGGATAGGCTTTATAGCACATAAGACCTATATCAGTTCCCTTTGTTATTGTATCATCATATACACCCTCAGGATTCTTATCTAAAAATATAACCACCTGTCTGCCGTCTTTAAATGCCTGTATATCAATCTCATCTTTGCCTGTAATATCCGCTAACACATCATATACTCTGCTATCAGCTTCTACATACTCTGTTGCAAACAGATACTTTGGATTAATCTGTTCACTGCTATATGAAGCATTATTGGAATCACTATTCTTAGAATTAATATTCTTAGAATTAATATTCTTAGAATGAATATTCTTATTATCATCAATATCTACATAATACGGAATACCCATCTTGTTGTAATCCATAGTATTCCAGGTCCATACTCTCGCTGTCTCGAAATAACCATAACTGATATCATCTACACCAGTTATCCCACGCACATACTCAATAGTACTTTCATCAATATCTTTATACATAAGTGCATCTGCATTCTTGATGTTGTATTTAAGATTACGCTTACTAAACGAAATTCCACCATCATCAGATGTTCTTGATTTATAAGCATCTGAATACATTTCCCATGACACATTATTAATTGCATTACTATAGCAATCCTTTATGTACTTAAACAAATCCGGAGTTTTCCCTGCCTCATATTCTAACTGCACATCATTCTCTGCATTACATATGATATATTCTGCATTATTGTCCTGTCTATAAAATGCAATAATATCTGATTTTTGTGAACTTATCTTATAATCAGCATATGTCCTTACAGAATTCACTATACATATAATCATGATTATCATCATAGCTAGTGAAAATAATCTTATGCATATACTCTGCACTATCCCCTGTCCTAGCATGAAACGTTTATATGTTTCTTTTACATAATTGTTTTTGTTTAATATATATGTATGTCTCGTATGCCTGTCTTTTTTATATAGCCTTTTCAGCTTATAACGGCTTGTATATCTATGCAGTCTGTTAGAGCTCTGTCCACATATATTTACAATCCTTCCCACAACAACAGCCATGGTAAGCATAATCAGAAGACTTATATATATCCCTCTATCTATTGTAAAAAAACTTATTCCTGTTCTTAATTCGACAATGAAGCATATAAGCCTTGCTGCAATTATTGAAAGAATCAGACCTATAACAGATGAGCTTATAACTATAACAGCATTTTCAACACATATAAAAGCTATCATCTGCAGCTTTGTGGCACCCATATTCTTTATTATGCCATATGCATATTTTCTTGTTTTATTATATACAGATAACTGATAAGCTATACCAGCTACTCCAAGTATAACAAGAACAACATACATATACTCGTATATAGGACCTCCACTCCATGGTTCGTAATCATACAGACTGCTGTTATATATTAGTGAACCACTTACTTTTTTATTCAGTCCTTCATATATATCTTTGTAATCTCCTGATATATAATTGCCTGCTGAATATATATATACTGCTGAATTACTTCTTTTTATATTCTGAGCTTCATTTTTAGTAGTTATAATACCTGGAACATTGCTTCCTCCAACCCATACATTAGTGTAGCTTTTAAGTATTCCTGACAGCTTGTATGTCTTTGTTATCCTGTCCCAGCCTGAACTTGCCTTTGGATTATTTACAATTATATTCAGAGTAATATCCTGTCCTATGTCTGTACCCTGATTGAGTAAAAGCAGAGTATTCCATTCAACTGCTATTTCATCATCGTTCTTTGGAAATTCTCCTTTATCAGGTGTTATATTAGAAAGACGGACAAAATCATTATCCATATATCCGATTTTAATATCTGTCTGATTCCAGTTATTATTGTATTGGTGGTTTGATATACTTACTTTTCCTGAATCATTAAGATATGGATGTGACTTAAGCTGTGCATTTTCCCTGCTGTCATTTCCATTCATCATAACAAACCAGTCGCCAAACCGGTGTTTTGCTGACTGTATCTGCCATTCATACATATTATCCCTAAAAAGAAGCACACCTGCTACAAATGTAAATGACAAAAATATAGCCATTACTGCTTTAAGCACCTGTTTTTTTCGTCTTTTAAGACTTTTTATACAATAATCAAAAAAAGCGGTATTCATGCCATCACCCCTGTTTCATATTATAATAAATATCAGTACCCGTCCCCTCATCTTACAATACGGGTACTGATTATACAGGCTGCCCTGCTTACAGTTATTATCATATAACAGACTGCTTACATATAACTTACGTTTTATATACTTTAATGATAAGATGTCTGGGTCAAAAGTCCCTACTTTGATACCTTCAGATTGCTTTCTTAGCTATGCCCAACCTTCCCCTTAAGCTTATATAAAGGAAGAAGGATCCGAAACTCTGCTCCTCCATACTTCTCACTGTTAGCTGCCTTTATGCTGCCATGATGTGCTTCTATTATAAGCTTTGACAGATTCAGGCCTATGCCAGCATGAAACTCGTTCTGGCTGCTTTTCCCTTCGAATCTGTCAAATACACCAGCAAGGTGTGCTTTGTCTATACCTTCACCATTATCCGATATCTTTATTATACACACCTCATTGTTACTGCTTATATCTATGTACACGCGTCCGTCTTCTCTGTCACATATGTATTCATAGCTGTTACTTATAATGTTTATAAATGCTTCTGCTAACCAGCCCTCGTCTGCATACATGGCTCTCTTCTCCTCTGTACCATAATCAACTATCACCCTTGACTTATCTGCAGCTGCACTTTCAACACTTTCTTCAACTATATAATCAATAATAACTTTGTCTGTGGCAAGTACTACTTTTCCTGACTCAATCCTGCTTATATCAAGCAGCTTTTTTATAAATGTCTTTATCTTAAATGCGCTTTTTGTACACTCGGAAATTATTGTAGATGCCATCTGTATATGCTGTTTTCTTTCTGGTACATATTCATCCGGTTCTTTTTTCATTTTTTCCACGTGTTTATCATTATCATCTTCATGTGTATTTTCAGGCTTTATATCATTTAACATATCCTGAAGCATCTCAAGCTTCATAGTCATAACCGAAAGTGGCGTTTTTATCTGATGTGCTATATTCTCTACAAACTCCTGCATTTTTTTATACTGGCATATATTGTATTCATGCTCCTTTTTAAGCTGTTCTTTGAGTGCCTCATTTTCCCTTGCATATGCCTTAAGACTTCCAAGGCAATCCTTTTTTCCTATCCTGTAGCAATGTATAAGTCCATACACCAACAGTACCGCAATAATCATACCTATGATAGTATACATCATTGTCTCACCATTAATGTGTGACAGATATGCATATCCATTTCTGGTATATCCGGCCTGCACCATAGCCTCTTCTCCTGCATAATATGTGTTCTTACTTATATTCATATGCATCATTCTGTCTATGAGATTCGTTGCCGAATTGTTGTCATACAGATAAAGGGCTCCTACAAGAGCCCTTTGCCTGATACTATAATATATGGTTAGAAATGCAGCAATAAGTGCATTAGTAACGGCTGTTCCTATAACGAATAACGTCTGTTTTCTCCTATAATCTCTTATAATATTATCTATATTCTTTCTTGAACTGCCAGACTGAATTTTCTTCTTATTATCCATACCCTATCTCCCCATAACTGCTATGTATTATTCCTTTACGCTATCCAGCGGTAGCCTACATTTCTTATTGTTTCTATATAAGGAACTCTTTCATCCCCAAAGGTGCCAAGCTTGGCTTTAAGACGGCTCATATTAACAGTAAGTGTGTTATATTCTACATAGTTGCCATGTATATCCCACAGTCTATCAAAAAAGACATCCCGTCTTACAACTCTTCCCTTATTTTCAACAAGTATCTTAAGCATATCCCATTCATTGTTCGAAAGCTTAAGTTCATTACCAGCCCTGTACAGCTTGTATTTATCAAAATATATTGCAAGTTCTCCCTTTTTATATACATCTCCATCATTCATGCCACTTCTTCTTAAGTTGGCACTTATTCTTGATAAAAGTACCGCATTATGAAAAGGCTTCGTTACATAATCATCTCCACCTATATCAAGTCCTTTAACTATGGATTCCTCATCATCGCATGATGTTATAAATATGATTGGAGCATCAAGATTATGTCTGATTTTTTCACATATCTGGAAGCCATCTCCATCAGGGAGCTTTACATCAAGCAGATACATATCATACACTTCTGTATGCTTATTATATTCCTTTACACTCCCTATGAGTGTCACATCATATCCTTTTAAAGTAAGAAGACTCTTTATAGTTTCTCCCAGCTCTCTGTCATCCTCGACCAACATAATTCTGTACATGTATCCTGCTCACCCCACCCGTGTATCTGTATGTTTTTATAGCTTATTCTGTATCGTTATTCCTTAACATACATTGATAATAACATTAACACCTTGCAATCACCTTACAAGACTGCAATATCATTATTATAATACCAAAAGCGGGATTTTACCAATATTATCACTCTTTCGATGGAGTAAATATTTTATTGTAGATTATTCTACAACCTTTAGCATATATACAGCAGAATTCCTATGTGCATTATTATGCTCTGCCTCTATTGCACTTGCCTGCTGTGTTACAGGAAATATAATAAGCAATATATGTCTTTCAGGAATAATCATATTTCTTCCAAGATTTATCCTTATTCTTGTGCATTCAACAGTAACTAACATATATGCGGCTGCTTCGTCAACACACTTTATACCTTTATTGGATAACTCCTATAACATGCTTGCTGGCCAGTTTCTGTCAGTATTTGAGCCATCCTTTCATTCATCGAATGACTTATCAGATATGTTACTTTCAGGTGTATCCAACGCATATACACTAATACTTTCAATTATATATATAGCTATTGCCTGCCTGCTTTTTACCATCAGAAAGCTCAATCGCATAATTAAAGCAGTTCCATCTATAAATTACTGCCTACGTGCTTGCCATACTGTGTGGCTTCCTGTTAAATGCCGGAATCATTTCCTACTATGTGCAGCCAGCAGGTTATGACAGCATATCTGATTATCCTGGGTATGAAAGTGATAATAATCAGGACTAATTCAACTGCATATACAATGCATATAAAAGTGCATATACACACTTGTCATTTGTGGCCCTGTTTGCTTTGTTGCAAACAGGGCCACTTTTTACTGAAAGTATATACTATTGTATGAATTTCATATGTCATAGCATTAATAATTAATATGCCACCTAAACAATAAAACAATAAATAACTCAGTTAAACATCAATTCCTCTGTTCTTACCTGTCCATCAACTATATTAAGTATCCGGTCTGCATATTCTGCCATCTGCTTATCATGTGTTACCATAACGATGGTCTGCTTGTACTTGGCTGCTGCAAGTGAAAGCATGGCTGCAACATTCTCTGCACTTTCCGCATCCAGATTACCTGTTGGTTCATCTGCATATACAACTGCCGGATGCATTATAAGTGCTCTTGCAATAGCTGTTCTTTGCTGTTCACCACCTGACATCTGATCCGGAAACTTATTGCGGCAATGCTCTATCTGCAATGATACCAGCAGTTCATTAATCTCATCCTCATCTACATCCTGATTATCAAGAATTACCGGAAGTGCTATATTCTCATATGCAGTATATTCAGGTATAAGACTGTAATTCTGATAGACATAGCCTATCTTCTCTCTTCTTAGCTTAGATAGCTGTCTGTCATTTAATTCACTTATATCTATATCATCAATATATACCTTTCCTTCATCCGGTCTGTCCATAGAGCCAAGAATTCTAAGCAATGTTGATTTGCCAGAACCACTTTTACCTATTATTGCAGTAAATTCACCCTTTCTTATATTTATGTCGCATTTTTTCAAAGCAGGTACATCTACCATACCTGTATGATATGTCTTACATATACCTTCTGCCCTTAATATATCACCCATATAAAGCTCCTTCCAATCGCACCTTTTATTTGCTTTTTACCAGTCTTTTCCCCACCTTTTATTGACTTTCATCAGTTTTTATTTATCTTTTCTTTAAGTCACATTTTTTCTTATGATTATTGCCTCTATTAATAACATAACAGGCATAAGAATTATGCAGTATAGATTCTGCCATATACAGTCACGCACCAATATATTAAATACAACACTTTTATCAGCTCCGCTACGTCTTAGTATCTGCATAACAGGCTTATACTGATTAATTCTACTGTTTAACACCATTATTGAAATCATTATGTATACACTTGCTGCTATAAATGCAGTAAAGCCATATAATATAATTGTTTCAACAGTATCACTCTTCATAGCATCCTTTTCTTCCGAATAGGAATGATATCCCCAGCCCAACTGCTCCATATATGAGTTGACTGCATTAACTGTACCGCTATATAACGAATTAAGGCTGTATCTTAGCTTTATCTGGTTATATGACATATTAAGCGTCAGTTCTTCTGGAAGCTCATCTAACTGAAAATAATCCTTTAACACCTTATTCTGGCTATCCAGTGCATTCTTAAGAAGCTCTGTTGAAGCCAGCATGGTATATTGTCCGAATTCAGGTATATATTCTCTGAGCTTATCTTTTATCTCATCATTTAACTGCACAACCGATATTATGCTTGTAGTTGCTGCCGGAACATAATTCATATTATACGAGCAATCTTTTCTTACCTGCTCATAATATTCATTCTTTATTTTACCAAGCTGCTCCTCTTCGCTTAAATTCATGAATTCTGAATACATCCATAAGCCGCTGTTATATAATAAATTATTAATATAAGCTTCTCTTAGTTCATCCATATCTGGTTTAACCAAAAGGCTGTCTATGTAATTAGAAGCTCCCCTCGCTATTATATATAAGCTCTTTATGTGTTTTCTTCACCAGACCATCATATATATCCCTATAATTATTGATATAATTATTAGATGAATATATATATGCTGCCTTTCCTATTCTGTTAACTGCCTCTCCTTCACCTTCAGTAACAACTATCCCCGGTATGTATTCCCCTCCATTCCACACATTAGTATAATTATTAAGTATTCCTGTAAGCTTATATGTTTTTTCTATAGTTTCTGTTGTCTGGCTGCTTCCCTCTCTTACTTCTATATGTATCTCCTGGCCTATCTGTGTTCCCTGATTCAGCTTAATTAAAGAATCCCATTCTATTGCTGCTTCATCATCCTTTTCTGGCATTCTTCCACATTGCAATGATATATTACCTATTCTTAAGAATTCATCTGTCATATAACCAACTTTAATATCTGTACATTCCCCTTCTTCGTACACATAATTATCTATTGATGCTTTTCCTGATTCATTAAGATAAGGATGCTTCTTAAGTTCTTTATTCTCTTCTATATTGCTGTCATACAACATTACAATCCAGTTACCGAATCTTTGTTTTGCTGATTGTAGCTGCCATTGGTACATATTAAACTTAAACAGCATAATTCCTGTAACAAATGCAAACACCAGAAATATTGATAATGCGGCTCTTAACAGACTTTTCCACCGTCTTCTTACACTTTTTATACAATAATTAATAAATTCTGTATTCAATCAAACACCCTCTTCTGGTTATTTTACTTAATATTTCTATGTAAATATAACATCTCCAATATAACAATAACCGGCATAAGTATTACACACCATATTGCTTCTCTTATACATTGATACATATGTATATTTCTGACTATTGTGTTATCAGCCCCATGATTTCTTAAAATATTCATACGGTTATTAAATCTGCTGACTCTGTTATTAAGTACAAGCAGGATTATACTTATATACATAAATACAGCCGCAACTGCGGTAAATATATACAATACCAGAACCTCTATTGTGTCTTTCTTTACCTGTTCTTTATCCGCAGAATAATCATTATATGAAAAGTCAGCCTGTCTAAGATATGCTGCTACTGCATTAGCTGTTCCATTATATACCGAATTCAATCCATATCTTATATTAAGCTGGTTGTACTTCATGGCAAGTGTAATTTCTGGTGGCAGCTCATCAATCCCAATATATTCCTTTAACACTTCATTCTGTGTATTAACAGCCTTCTCTCCAAGCTTATCTGATGCAACCATTGTATACAATCCAAACTCTGGTATATATTCCTTTAGTCTTGACTTTATCTCATCATCAACATATATAACCTTAGCTGCCTTAGTTACTGCTGCCGGTGCATATCTTACATTATATGTATACTTTCTTTTCCTATCCTTAAACTCTTTCTTCTCCCTTACACTTATTATTCCTTCCTGCCTTAATATGTCACTCTGGCTCTGTATATCATTTTCTTTCATATAGTTATATACAGCTTTATAATAGCTGCTATACACCATATTAAGATTAGATACGCCATCTTCATATGGATAAGTCTGATAACACATCAGACCAATATTGGTTCCACTTGTGATGGTATCATCATATTCTCCCTCAGGATTCTTATCCAGAAATATAATTGCTTCATCTCCTTCAAGAAATGCAGCATAATTCCAATCATCGCCTGCATAATCCTCTAAGATGTCATATATTCCACTATTTTCCCCCACATATTCAGTTGCAAACAGATACTTGTCCTCTTCATCAGAGTATTTCTTCATAGATAACGATTTATTATTTCCAGCCTTCTCATACCAGGAAACTCCCAGATTATTGTAATCCATATCATCCCACGTCCACATACGTGCTGTTTCATAATACCCATATCTGATATTACTAACACCATTTATACTGCTTATATAATTAATAACGCTTTTATCTATCCCTTTATACATACTGGCATCTGCTCTCTTCAGGTTATAATCCAGAAGGTAATTGTTGCACTTCAGATTTGGCATTGTTCCATTCGGATTAGAACTCATATAATCAAGATACTGATCATATGTCATATTATTATATACCAGCGAATATTTAAGCTTTACATTCTTTCTTACCTCATTGATATCTGGTGAATTCAGCACACTTTGGTCCTGCTCATCCCAATATCTCCTGAAATTATATGCAATATTAACCACATATGGAGTATTCTTATCCTGCTTATAGAATGCAAGTGTATCTGTTTTTTCTGAAACTGTCCTATATTTGCCATAAACAGTTATTCCATTAACCACACACGTAATCACTATAACCATAATTGCAAGTGAAAATACTCTTATAGATATATTCTGTATAATTCCCTGGGAACGCATTAATCTGCTGCCTGTCTGACGTATATAATTATGTCTGTTTATTATATGCTTTACATCTGTATTATGTGCAGATCTGCCTGGCTTAGCGCATATATTGGCTGCTTTGCTGCGCTTTGCCACCCGACTGGTTCCCTGACTTACTATACTTACAGCTAAGCAGACTGCTATTGATATAACAAGCATAACAGCCAATCCAATATATACACTTTTATCTATTGTAAAGAAGACTATTCCCGTAATTCCTTCAATAATAAAGGTTACTACCCGCCCTGTTATTATTGAAAAAATCAGACCTGCAAGTGACGAACATATAATTATAACTACACTTTCCATAAAGGCAAAAGATATAAGCTTTAATCTGTCAGCCCCCAGTCCTCTTAATATTTCATACACTCTTTTTCTGCCTGTACTATATACCGATAGCTGATAGGTTATTCCAGCAATTCCTACAAGTACAATAATCATATACATATAATCATATATATTGCCACCACTCCATGGCTCATATTCATACACGCTGCTATTATATATAAGTGAACTGCTTGTCTTTTTTTTCAACCCATCATATATAGCTTCATAATCATTAACGTAATCATCAACTGTATATATGTATATAGCATTATTATTACGCTTAATATCCTTTGCAGCCTGCTCTGTAACTATAACTCCCGGAACGCGGTCTCCCCCAGCCCATGAATTCGTATAGCTTTTCAATATTCCTGCCAGCTTGTAGGTTCTTGTTATATCTTCTGTCTGTCCATTTTCATCTGATATAACAGTCCTGATTACTATATCCTGACCTAAGGATGAACCCTGATTAAGCTCTAACAGCGTATTCCAGTCAACTGCAGCCTCATCATCCTTCTGTGGAAAATGTCCTTCCTCCGTAGATATATTACCAAGCCTGATAAATTCCTCTGTCATATAACCTATACCGGTTTCCGTCATCTCGCCGCCATTATCATATACATTATTAACCTTTACAGCTTTTCCTGACTCCTTAAGATAAGGATGTCCTTTAAGTTCACTATTCTCTTTGCCATCAGAACCACACATCATAAGCTTCCAAACCTGTCCTTTACTGACTGAAGCTGCCATTGGTATACATTAGTTCTTATCAGTATCAGAAATGTGACAGCAGCGAATACAATAAATATAGTAAACGAGGTCTTTATTATATTCTTTTTCCTTCGCTTTATACTCTTAAAGCAATAGTCCATATATTCTGTATTCATACACCATCCCCCATTCACTTAATAATATAATTATATAACAATCTGCTTACATATAACTTACGTTTACTGATTATGTTCTGCCTTTCCCTTAAGCTTATACAATGGCAGTAATATTCTGAATTCTGCTCCTTTGTACTTTTCACTGTTGGATGCCCTGATGCTTCCATGATGAGCCTCTATTATAAGCTTTGACAGGTTGAGGCCTATGCCGGCATGGAACTCGCTCTGGCTGTTCTTACCTTCGAATCTGTCAAATATGCCTGATATTATATATGAAACTCTTTCTTCCCCGAACGTTCCAAGCTTTGCTTTAAGGCGGCTCATATTGACAGTAAGTGTATTGTATTCCACATAGTTTCCATGTATATCCCACAATCTTTCAAAAAACATATCTCTTCTTACAACTCTCCCCTTATTCTCCACAAGTATCTTTAACATATCCCACTCATTGTTGGATAACTTAAGCTCATTGCCTGCCCTGTACAGCTTGTACTTATCAAAATATATTGCAAATTCACCTTTCTTATACACATCCCCGTCATTCATGCTGCTTCGTCTTAGGTTAGCACTTATCCTTGATAGAAGCACCGCATTATGGAATGGCTTTGTCACGTAATCATCACCGCCCATATTTATATGCTTATTTATCCAGCACTATATACATTACAAGCAGGCTTACCACCTGTTTATGATGCTCTTTTATATTACTTTCTTATAATAACATTAACAGCTAGCAATTAACTTACAATTTATTATTTTCTTGTTAAATATTCCTATTAAACATTCTTGTTAAATACATAAATACAAGGAGCAAAATGTATTCTGCCCCTTGCATCCTATTATAATATATATTATGTAATATTCCTACTTTTTTACTTTTTAAATAAATACCATAAATAAACACGTCATTACATTGTGATTGCTATGGCCACTACCATAATCGGTATCATAAGGGCTGTTGATAACGGATTGAGAGCTGCCGCTATATCAGTCGAAACTCCCAGCTTTTCTGAATATATTATGGATACTGCTGCACTTGACGAGAATACTGCCGCTGCCAATATCTGTCTCATAACAAGCGGTGCAGGTAATACACAGAATATCAATATTGCTGATATTATTCCAATTCCATATCTTAATAGCAACAGATGAAGCACCTCACCGGCTGTTTCCCTGCTCATATTAAGTTCAAACGATATTCCAATCATCATCATAGCAAGAAATCCATTACCATGTCCACAGAAATCAGCCGCCTGTATAACTATATCCGGTAATCTGTAATTAAGAAAGGATAATACTGTCATAATAAAATACACATCAAAGGGAACAGACGTAAAAAGACTTTTAACTATTTCAAGTACGCCTATGTCCGATTTATTCAATTTTATTTCAGATGTATTCTTTTCTTTATTTTTCTGGCTTATTCTCATTTTCGCAATAGCATATGTCGTGCCTAACGTATAAAATGAATCTCCTACATCAAACATACATAGATATGGAACACCTGCCGGATAGAAATTAGAAAGGAAAGGAATGGCTATGCAGGCCATATTAAAGCCGGAAGCATTTACCGCATATATAGCCTGCATATCTCTTTCCTTATGAACTGCTGCGAGCTGTCCGGCTATTACCATAACTGTATTCACGCCAAAGCCTATAAGTATAGACACAACATAATATATGTTAACCTGGGCTCCACTAAAACCGCTAATAAGAGATGCCGGTAATGTGACATAAAATATAAGGTTTGACAATACCCTCTTATCTTCCTTATGGAAAAGTCCCATCTTTTTTAATACATATGCAAGAAGCATAGTAAGAAGATATATTGCTGCTGTTGCTATTATTTTAATCATTCACTTCACCTCTTATATGTATGCTATTATGTTAACATCTGTATTGTATGATGTCGGTGTCAAAAGCCCCCGGCTTTGATACCTACGGATTGTTCCGTGCTATGCACTCCCATTACGCTTGTTTCCGGAATCATATTACCACCATCTATAACATTGGCTGTTCCTGTAATGTATTCTACATTATCACTTGCTAAGAATGCCACCAGACTTCCTATCTGCTCTGGTGTTCCTAGCTTTTTAACTGGTACTGCATCTGCTATCTTATCTATAACACTCTGCGGATTATCTGGATTGGTAGTCTTAGCACTTATAATTTCTTTGCAATTCCGTAGCCTATTCCAGAAGCTGCTCCTGTTATTACAGCCACCTTAGTATTAGTTTCAAGCCACTCTCTTGCAAGGTCTATGGTCACCTTAAGATACTCAGGCTCTACTGTCTTAGCTGTATCACTATCGGCATGTCCAGACAGCCAAGCAAGTCTTGTAATTCTTCTTATAAGAACAAACATAGGTATAAGTCTTTTATCTTCATCAGAAAGCCTTCTTACCTTCTCATAGCCTCTTATCCACGCCTCCTCAAGTTCGCAAAGATTCTTGGAATATGTGACAAGCGCACAGCCCATATCATACATATAAAACCCATATCCACAATCATCAAAATCAATTATCTGGTCATTGCCTTCATAACTGATTACGTTGTAAAAATGCAGGTCTGCATGAATAAGTCCATACCTGTCATTACTTCTCCCATAATGATTAAGCTCTTTTTTGATATTTTCGGTACATTTTTCAAGAATACGGTAATCGTGGCCTGTGATTCCTTCATAGTCCCGCCAGCTTCCCCATATTCCATCGCCATTATCACCAAAAAGGTTATTAATATCCCAGCAGAATCTTTTTATTTTAACTGATTTATCCCTGTTTATTGACTGTATATGGAGTCTTGCTGTAATCTCTCCAAGCTTTTCAAGACCGTCCAGCAAAGCCTCACCCTTAAGCTCTCCAAGTGGACTTCCATCTAAAAATGAGATAACAGAGCAGTATACAGTTTCCCCGCCTGATGTCCGCATTTTTTGAAGAAATCCGCCATCACGTCCACGATATACAACTGGAAGTCTGACCTGTGTATCCTTATGTATTTCATCCATCCATCTTATTTCACCCTCAAGCTCTTCTATATCGTGATATCCCGGCCTATGTATACGGAACACAACAGGGCTGCTTTTGCTAAACTCAACCTTGTATATAATATTTTCCGAGTACTTTAAAAGACTTACCTGGTAATCCTCATCAACATCATATAATAATGGCAGATTATTTTTAACATCCTCTAATAATGATTGTGGTGTATCCTTCATAGCTGTTTCCTCGTATTATTCCATACTGCTAATTTTACATATTAGTTTTGTTATGTTTATTTCTATATTTAATTTTTCATATTTACAGCCTGTGCAAGTCCTTTGTCTATCTTTTCAAACAACTCATCCATAAATGCATCATCACATAAAAGTCCTAACTTCATCTGGAGTGTATTAGGATGAAGTCTTGAATTATGCGACCATACACCATTATCAAATAATGGCTTGCATATAGTCTTACTAGCATCCTCACATGCAAAGTTAATTCCCATAATAACGCCTCTCTGGGTATATCCGGTAAGGAAACCATCATATTTATCCATAAGGGCATTAACACGCTCTGTAAGAAGCTTTGTATTCTTATTAATATTATCAAATGTTTCCTTACGAGTAGTTATCTCAAGCACCTTCATCGCTACAACACAACCAAGCTCTGAATTACCACAGGTTGAACCATGCATTCTTCCTATATCAAACATCCAGCTGGCTGCTTTTCTGTTCATAACAGTTGCTGATATAGGATATATGCCTCCGCCAAAGCCTTTAGCCGTTGTGATCATATCCGGAACAAAGCCTTCATGCTCAAAGCACCACATTTTTCCAGTTCTCATAAGACCTGTCTGTGTTTCATCTGCTATGTAAAGTGTTCCATACTTCTCACACAGCTTCTTGACTCCTGCAAGATATCCCTTATCAGGAATCGGAAAACCATATGTGGCAAGAAGGGATTCTATAATAACACACGCAACATCCTCTTTTTTAAGCTCTGCCTCCATAGCATCCAGGTCATTAAGTGGAACCTGTACGAATTCTCCCGGAGCACCCTGACATAAGAATGGATCCTTGAATCTTGCATCACCTGTTGATACAGACAAGCCTGTATGTCCGTGGTAACAGCCTTGAATAGATACAACACGCTTACGTTGTGTGACATATCTGGCACTCTTTATAGCAAGATCAACTGCCTCTCCACCACAGGTTGAAAAGCACGCATAATCAAGTCCATCAGGACAAAGCTCTGTAAGCTGTTTTGCAAGCATAGCCTTTGTTATACCTGTAAAATGATGATTACCTATGTCAAGTTCTGTCATGGCATCTGTAAGTGCGCTTATAATCTCTGGGTTTCTGTGTCCCAGATTATAAGTTCCTCCATTAATATGTATATCAAGAAACTTTCTTCCATCAAGATCCCAGAAGCAATAGCCTTCTCTTTTTCCCATTACAATAGCCATATCACGGTCTATCCATTCCTGTGTTTTTCCTACATTCCAGTGAGCAAGGCTCTCCTTTAGTACTTCTTCCTTTGTTATATCTGGATTATTAATAAAACTCATAGCTATATCCTCCTGCATTCTTTTATTATCTGCTTATTATTCACTTGCTGGCAAAATGCTGGATGATCACAGATACTCCCTCCAATGAGCAAGGCTCTTTTTTACTATATCTTCTTTAACTATTTCTGAAGTATTTATGTAATCCATAATCCCTGCCCCCTTTTATACAATATTCAGTTCACTATTAACCTTTCCAAACTTGTTCGGTGTAAGTGAAGTATTTTTTTTAAAATCCTTAATAAAGTGTGCCTGATCGTAATATCCAAGTCTTTCATATATCTCATATGTGAGATTATTCTGAAGATAATATATCGCTTTCTGGATTCTTATGATTCCAGCGTACTTCTTCATGGATACTCCAAGTGATTCCTTAAATACACGGTCAAGGTAGCGCTGGTTATATCCTGTCTGTACAGCTATATCTGATATTGTCACGCACCCTTTTTTATTGTGTATGATACCTGCTATCTGGACGATTATATTTTTTCTTTCTTTAAAGTAATCAGCATATATGAAATGAGAAGTAAATATATCTACCATGTCTTCAAATGACATATCCTTCCCGAATTGCACTGCTATGTTACTTAATGCTTCCATATCTGACACATTTCTTCTTGTACACACAAGCTCACCAGCATAGCTTTTCATAAAATCAGGCACAACTCCCGGTTCGAATTTGACTCCAAATATTTTTTTACTGCCACTAATGAAGGCAAGGCTTACCTCTGTATGTGTTCCGCATACATATGGCACAAAACGCCCCTTCTCATATACGAACTGCAGATCAAGGCAGGCATCAGGTATGGCATATATTTCCCGGTCCGGATTATCTATCATATATATCTTATTAATATATCCATCCTCCAATATAAGCTCATGATAGCTTACAGCCTTAGATATAAGATATGTTTTAACCTGCATATACACCACCACCTTTTGCAATTCGTACACATCCCGGACATTATTTATTTCATAGATATAACCTTATTATCATCAACAGTTCTGCCACAGGCATCTATCTTAAAATCAGGATACTTTATCTTAATATAGTCCTTTACAAGCTTAACTGCACCTTCAAAGCCAACTCTCTCTGTATTGATAGTAAGGTCGTAGTTAACAGGATTCGTCCAGTAATTACCACCTGTATAATGCTCATAATACTCTGCACGGTATTTATCTGTCTGCGTGATCGATCTTGCTGCTGTAGCCTCATTAACGCCCATTCTGTCCATGATTTCTTTAAGTGTAAAGCTTCTTGGAGCTTCTATATACAGACTTATTACGTTTGGTCTGTCCTTTAATATCCAGTCAGCACATTTACCTACGATGACACAGCTTTCTGTATCGGCAAGCTGTTCTATAATCTGTTTCTGGTATTCAAACAGCTTCTCATCTGATACGAACTTTCTGTCTTCAACCTTAGGTGAACGCTGCATAGGCAGTCCTTTAAGAAATGCCGAAAAAACATTCTGGTTTCTCAGCTTTTCATTAACCTCTGCAAACACTTCCTCATCAAGACCACTCATCTGTGATGCCAGCATCAGAATTCTGTTTTCATAACAATGTATTCCAAGGTCATCTGCTATCTGTTTTGCTATTCTTTTTCCACAGCTGCCAAAGCCTCTGGCAACTGTAATAACCAAATTATCCATATTAGTCCTCATTTCTGCGCACCTTTTTACGCATAACGGATTAGTACCAGGTGTGCACAGCCGCTAATCCATCATATGAATTTTTTATTCTAAGCACCTTTCTTAACTCCGCTTTCCATATATCTTGTTAAGAATTCCTTTGTTCTTTCATTCTTAGGATTTGTGAATAAGATGTCTGGACTTTCGTCCTCAACAACATATCCGTTATCCATAAATATTGTTCTTGTTGATACATTTTTAGCGAATTCCATCTCATGGGTAACTATAATCATTGTAAGTCCCTCATCTGCAAGCTCCTTCATAACATTAAGAACCTCGCCTACCATCTCAGGATCAAGTGCTGATGTTGGTTCATCAAACAGAAGCACCTCCGGATTCATACATAATCCTCTTGCGATAGCAACTCTCTGCTTCTGTCCACCTGATAACTGTGCCGGATGAGCATTGATATAAGCTGCCATTCCAACCTCTCTTAAGTGCTTTATAGCTCTTAGCTTTGCCTCTTCCTTACTAAGATGTAATATTTTCTGTACCCCGAACATGCAGTTTTTTAATACTGTCATATTGTTAAACAGATTAAATGACTGGAATACCATTCCAACCTGTGATCTGTATTTTGTGAGTGATGACTGTGTGTTTTTAACCTCATCACCATGGAAAAGTATCTTACCGCTTGTAGGTGTTTCAAGATGATTAATACATCTTAAAAGTGTTGACTTACCAGAACCGGAAGAACCGATAATACATACAACCTCACCCTTTGATATTTCAAAATCTATTTTCTTTAAAACCTCATGATCACCGAATGACTTTACAAGGTTTTCTACCTTTATAATTGAATCTGCCATAACCTGCCTCCTGTTCTTAAGTTATACGTTGATATCATATAACTATCTGCTCACACACAATCATTCATTTTCCAGATACTCTGTAGCCAGCTCATAATCACTTCTTCCCTGAAGCTTCTTTTCAATCACTGAGAATACTCTGTTGAATACGAAGCAGAGAATAAAGTAAATAATTGAAATAACTATATATGATTCAAAGTACTTATAATAAGCACCACCTGCTGTCTTTGCCATAAGGAACAGCTCTGATACACCGATAACATTAAGTACTGATGTCATCTTTAAGTTGTTAACAAATGTGTTACACATTTCAGGTATTACATTTTTTAAAGCCTGTGGGACTATTATGTATAACATGGCTTTAAAATGTGACATACCCATGGCAAGAGCGCCTTCCTCCTGGCCTGCATCTACTGACTTGATACCTGCTCTTACTGTTTCACCCATATAAGCTCCTGTATTAAGTGTTGTTACAAGAATACCTGCTATGATTGATGTAATCATAATGTCATTCTGTCTTAATCCATAGTAGATAACCATGCCCTGGACAATCATTGGTGTATCCCTGAATATTTCAACATATACAACTACTATTGCCTTTAATATATGAAGCAGGATTTTCTTTACTATGTTATCCTCTTTGTGAATCTTTACTGTATTGATTATGCCTACGGCAAAACCAAGTACAAAGCCTAACAAAGTTCCTATAAGTGCTACATAAAGTGTTACCCACGTAGCTTTAAGAAATAATGTTGAATATTTATTAAAAATGAACCAGGCCCATTCAAACAAAGAGCCCTCGGCTCCTGGCGTATTCGCTGCCAGTGCAATCATTGTATTCATATACATATAGCAAAACCTCCTTTATAGTGCACATATATGCTGACATGCACTTTTAAGATTAGTATTTATCCCAAAACCATTTTATTTATTATTACCCAGTATTATTTTTATTAAGTTAAAATAAAATACCGTAGTTTCCCCTTAAAGACCCAACATCTTTGTCAGGGAAAACTACGGCTTATATGTTATAATCACAAGTTATAATGCAATTATTTTATATGTTGTCAAAACATTTATTAAACCACTACTTATTTACAAGCTTATTTTATTTATTTCTAGTTAGATGCTGGCTGTAACTTTACCATTTCATCCATAAGCTTATCGAATTCAGCCTTATCATTCCAGCCAAGCTTATCAAGTGCCCCCTGTACTGTATCTCTCATAGGGTCTCCTTCACGGAATACTATACAGCAGTCATTAGAAGCACCCTCTGGTTCTGTGAAGTCAAGGTTAAGCATCTTTAAGTTATTCATAGTAGCAAGTGCTGAAACAGATGTTGTGTAATCAAGAATAACCATATCAGCTGTCTTGTTCTGTACTGCAAGGAAACACTCTGAAGATGTTTCATAATCTGTTGCTATAACGCCTCCTGGAACCTCATCCTTATATGGAACATAGTTAGTAGCAATCTGTGTTGTAATCTTAGCTCCCTTTCCTGCAAAGTCTGATAACTTAGTAAAGTTTGCAAACTGGCTGTCTGATCTTACAACACCAACAATCTGTCTCTTATAATATGGTGAAGAGAAATCATATGTTTCATCTCTTTCAGCGCTGTAACATACACCTGTCATAACAGCATCATATGAACCATCCTGAAGTCCCATAAGGATTGAACTCCATTCAATCTTGTATACTTCAAGTTCGTATCCAAGCTCATCTGCAATTCTCTGGGCAAGTTCTACTTCGTATCCATATGCATATCCATCTGCATTCTTAATCTTAACTGCTTTCTTGCCGTTACCAACATCAGGTGATTCCTGTGTCCAGTTATATGGTGCATACGCACATTCAAATGCTACCTTTAATACCTTTTTGTCTGAATCTGCACTTTTGCTGCCACAACCTGTAAGTCCAAGTGTGAGTGACATGGTAAGTGTCATAACAAGTAACAACGATAAAAACTTCTTCTTCATAATAATCTCTCCTTTCAGCTTATCCCTTTAGTTCCTGTTTCTTTTTCTGTATCTATTTTTCATATAAGTTTTGCTGTCTTATATCTATTTATTATTTTACGCAACCCCTATATCCGTTTTCTTCGACTTTTATAGAAAGAACTCTTGTAAAAAATACATACAGAAAAGGCGCCAGATTCCTTGAATCTGACGCCTTTGTCAACTTGTTGTTCTGTTGATGTAAATTAAAATAGCAGATAATCTGTTATATGAATTGTAAAATTTTCACCTTTTATATCCAATTGTTTAAAAATCTACTTTTTCCCCATAGAATATACAATCAAGGAATTTTTTCATATCATCCTCTGATACCTTTATCGGATTAACTACTGTTGAGCCCTGCATAGAGAATTCAAGCAGCTTATCAAAGTCCTTCTTAAATTCTTCTTCACTAACTCCGGCATCTATCATCCTTGCTGGTATTCCTACAGCCTTAGATGTTTCTTTAACCTTTTCAATAATATCACAACCGATTATTTTTGAAAGTTTCTCATACTTCTTAGCCACCTCTGGATCCTTTTTGTTATAATCCATAGAATAAGGCAGTATAACTGCATTAGCAAGACCGTGGGCTACGTTATACATACCTCCAAAGGCATGTGATACACCATGTACCATGCCTAGTCCGCTATTAGCAAATGCCATGCCAGCCATGCATTGGAAATTATGCATCTTCTCCCTTGCCTCTAATGTTCCTTCATTAACTGATACAGGCAGCCATTCTATGATACCCTCTATAGCCTCTTTAGCCATGGCATATGTGAAGTCATTGCCATTCTTGTTAATATATGCTTCAAGGGCGTGTGTAAGTGCATCCATTCCTGTTTCCGCCGCTATATGTGCAGGAAGCGTTGCTGGCAGTGATGGATCAAGAATAGCTACATCCGGAAAGATATTAACGGATCTGATAGCCCTTTTAAACTTCTCATCCTCAAATGTTATTACGCTGACCTTTGTTACCTCTGATGCTGTTCCTGATGTAGATGGAACTGCAACGAATTTCGTCTTGAATTCAAGTTCATCAAGATTAGTACTGAAGACGTTATCAAAATTCACCTCTGGATGTTCATAGAATATAAGCATAACCTTTGCAGCATCTATAGATGAACCACCACCTACGGCTAACAGACAGTCCGGCTGTTCTTTTCTTACGAACTCAAGTCCATCAAGAACCATATGTGTCGTCGGATTCTTTCCGATTCCACTATATATTGCTACATCTGCTCCTGCCTGATTCAGTATATTAGTCACTTTATCCAGAACGCCTGTCTTTTTCATAGACTGTCCACCAGTTATTATAACTGCTTTTTTACACTTTAATGTTTTAAGATATTCAAGTGCATTTTCTCCTGTTACAAGAGCATCCTTTGTAAATGTTATTGTTTTCATCTCTGTGTTATACCTCCCACTTTTTATTTTCCATAAAATAATGATGCTTTATTAAGCATAACATAAGTTTTATATGAAATTATATTATAGCAAAGGCGCCACCTACCATATGGTAAATGACGCCTTTGTCCTTATATGTGTGTACTATAGCACTGTATATTAAAAAGTGCAAGCATTTTATGTGCTTATTTCTACAACTCACGGACAGTAATGGTAATCTTTCCATACAATAATTACAATAGCTCCATTAGATAAATAGACTGTACGCTGAACAAAATTATTATGAGAACTTATATCCCACACCCCACACAGTTTTAACATACTGAGGATTCTTTATATCCGGTTCTATCTTTGACCTTAGATTCCTTATATGTACCATAACTACATTGTTAATATCGTATGCTTCTTCCTCGCTCCATAGTGTATTATATATATGCTCTGTAGAAAAAACATTACCTTTATTCTTCCATAGCAGCTCTAATATAGCGAATTCTTTTGGAGTAAGCCAAATCTCTTTTGAGTTAGCAAATACCCTGTGTGTTTCAAGATTCATGGATAAATCCATATATTCAAGAATACTGCTTGGCTTTCTTTCATTAAAATCATTGAATCTTCTAAGCTGTGCCTTAACTCTTGCAACAAGTTCAACTGGGTTAAAAGGCTTTGCAAGATAATCATCTGCCCCGGCACTCAAACCTATAACCTTATCCATATCCTGATCCTTTGCCGACAGCATTATAATGGGGATGTTGCTCTTTTTTCTTATCTCAAGGCATAACGCTATGCCATCCATATCCGACATCATAACATCCAGTATTGCAAGGTCTATCTGCATATCATCAAGACACTTTAATGCCTCCTGTCCGTCTGCTGCCTTATACACCTTAAAACCTTCATTCTTTAGATATATTCCAACCAGTTCTCTTATATCTTCCTCATCATCAACCACAAGAATAGCTGCCATATTAGTTTGCCACCTCCATGTACTTATTGCTCTAACTTCATCTTATTTCTTGGTCCTGGTTCTGATTGCACTTCTTCAGCTTTATGCTTATCGTAAACAATCCATTATCATAATCTGCCAGTACACTGCCACCTAATCCCTCTACTGTTTCTTTTACAATAGAAAGACCTAAGCCATTGCCTGATATGCTTGAATTTCTTGCATGGTCAGCTCTGTAAAACTTATCAAATATTCTTTCGCAATCTGACTTTTTTATACAGTCTGTCATATTCGATACTTTTATAAGTATATTATCATTCTCCTCAAGAAGTGTTACTATAATATCCGTATTCTTCCTTGAATACTTTATGGAATTCATAAGAATGTTATCAAACACCTCTCTCATCTGTTCTATCTCAACTTCAGCATATACTGGCTTTTCTGTTATAT
>ERZ780144.1503-NODE-1503-length-24601-cov-11.166096_pt1 | contig 24601 bp, 20 predicted proteins | sample MGYA00511380_ERZ780144 | MGnify/ENA primary metagenome ERZ780144 (study PRJEB29588, sample SAMEA1965858) | human gut metagenome | biome: human gut; feature: human-associated habitat; material: faeces | place: Denmark | collected 2008/2010 ... | reverse complement strand
GGCGGGTCTTGAGCAGCTCCTGCCGCTTTTCCTCGGTCAGAGGACCGTTTTCCACGGCCTCCATAGCCTCTTCCTCGGCGGCCTTCTCCTCGGCGTCCTCGCTGGACTTCTCGTTGCCGTCGTCGTCCAGATCCTCGGTGTAGCTGCGGCTGTTCTCGTCCTCTTCAAACGAGAAGCGGGCGCTGTTCTTCTTGATGTACTCGGGCGCGCCGTACTTCTGGCGGTCGGCCTGCAGGATGTGGGCAGCCTCGGCACCGGCGTGGATGCGGCGGCTCAGCTCCACTTCCTGTTCTGCGCTCAGCAGCGGGATCTGGCCGATCTGCTTCAGGTAGTTCTTCACCGGGTCATCCAGCAGCTCGTCCATGGCGGCCTTCAGGTCGGCCGGGTTCTCCTCGCCCTGGTCCTCGTCCTCATCGGCACCGATGCCCAGATCATCGTTGTTGTTCTCAGCGTTCTCCACCTCAGCCATGATGCCTTCCACATCCAGGCCGGGCTCGGTCTCTTCTTCCTGGATCTTGATCCCGCGTTCTTCCAGAAGCGTATAGAGCGTGTCCAGATCCATTCTGCACTGCGCAGCCAGCGCCTTTGCCTCCTGCGCCGACAGGGTGCCTTCGCCTTTTGTCAACAGTTCCTTTAAAGTCATGCCCATTTCGCTCTCTCCTTCTTGCTGCGGGGAAAATTTTGGTTGTTGTTCCTGCACATCAGATCACAAGACCCCCGTTGACACCGAACACCTGCCCGGTGATGTAGCCGGCGTCCTCGCCTGCCAGGAAAACCAGCAGCTTTGCCACTTCGTCGGCGGTGCCAAGGCGGCCCACCGGGGTCTCCTCGGCCAGCGCCGCCTTGTCCTCGGCGGTAAAGGCTGCCATCATATCGGTTTCAATGACCCCGGGTGCCACACAGTTCACCGTGATGCCGCTGGGGCCTTCTTCTTTGGCCAGTGCCTTGGTCAGGCCGATGAGGCCCGCTTTGGCGGCAGAATAATGCACTTCGCAGCTGCCGCCGGTCTGGCCCCACATGCTGCTCACCGTCAGGATGCGGCCCGCCTTGCGGCGGATCATGCCCGGCAGCGCCAGCTGGCACAGGTGGAACGCACCGGTCAGGTTCACGTCCAGCATGTGCTGCCATTCTTCCGGGGTGATGTCGGTGAACAGCTTCTGCTGTGCGATGCCGGCATTGCTCACCAGCACATCCACCCGACCCAGCGCCTGTTCCGCCGCACGGAACGCCAGCTCGCAGCTGGCCCGGCTGGCCACATCGCACTGCAGCTCCGCTTCCAGCGCGGCCGCCGCCTCGGCATTGCTGTGGTACAGCACCGCCACGCGGTAGCCCGCCGCATAAAAGGCCCGGGCCGCCGCAGCACCGATGCCCCGGTCGCCGCCGGAGATCAGCACCGTGCGCCCGTTTGCGGGCACCGCCGCGCTCTGGGGCTGCGGCTCTTCTGCCGGTTCCGGTTCCGAAACCGGGGTCGGCTCTGCCGGTTCTGCCGGAGCTGCTCTGCGGGGTTCCAGAACCCGGGTGGGTTCGTCCAGAACGATCTCTGCCGGTGTGGTTTCCGGCACCGGGGCCGGAGCAGCCGACGCTTTTTCCGGTTCATACACCGGCTCTTCCTCCGGTGCGTCAAAGGTCAGTTCAAACTCGTCTTCGTACAAGAGTACTGCCCTCCTGTCGTGTTCTCTGCAGCGTGCCATTTGCACCCTGCAGGAAGGATCCGCGGCCCATCGCCCGGCAGAGCAGCGCTCTGTCTCATTTCTCCGGTCAAGTCCGGTCCTGCGGCGTGCCCGCCGGGGTATTCAGATGGGTTTCGACAAAATACCATTGAATAATATAGCACAATTTGCAGAAAAAAGAAAGTGGAAGCTGCTCACTTTTCCACGCAGCTTCCACTTTTTTACGGTTTCTTCATATTCTCGGCGGGCGGTGCGGGCCGTTTCCACTTCGGCCGAGCGGCCAGCCGCACCCGCAGATCCTTGAAAAACGCCTGCAGCAGTGCTCCGGCTTCCTCGGCCCGCAGGCCCTGCTCCACCATCGGGTGGTGGTTGAACGGCAGGGCAAACAGGTCCGTCACACTGCCGCAGCACCCGGCCTTGGCATCGGCCGCGCCGTACACCACCCGCCGGATGCGGCTGTTCAGGATGGCCCCCGCGCACATGGGGCAGGGCTCCAGCGTGACGAACAGCTCACACTCCCACAGCCGCCAGCCGCCCAACGCCTTGCAGGCCGCGTCGATGGCCAGCAGCTCGGCATGATGCAGGGCGTTCTTTTCCGTCTCGCGGGTGTTGTGGGCCGCCGCCACGATCTGCCCGTTGCGGGCCACCACAGCCCCCACCGGCACTTCGCCCAGTGCGGCCGCCTTGCGCGCCTCGTCCAGCGCGGCACCCATCAGTTCAAAATCGGTCATGCGTTCTCCTTTTATCCTGCGGCAAATACCAGCAGATTATTCACTGTATGCAGTACCCAGCCCGGCCATACGCGGCCGGTGCACTGCCGGATGGTTCCCAGCAGCACCCCCAGCACCATCGCATAGGCGATTCCGGCCGCTCCGCCGTGCTGCACCGCAAACAGCGCCGCCTGCACGCACACTGCCGCCCGGGGTCCCAGCGGCTGCAGCTGCCCCTGCACCGCGCCCCGGAACACCAGTTCCTCAGCCAGCGGAGCCGCCGCGCAGTGCAGCGCAAAGCTCTGCCCGGCTGCACTCAACGGCAGGGCGGCACAGACGGCCGCCAGCGCCCGTCCCGCCGGCAGGTACGCCAGCGCACAGCCAAAGGCCGCCAGCAGGGCTGCCGTCCGATTTTGTGGTCTGTGCATGGCTCTGCCTCCCTTCTGTCTGGCCTATCTTATCACAGCAGCGGTCGAACGCGCAAGTATTTTGCGTTCTGCCGCACCAAATGTTGCCCAACCAATTGACTTTGCCTGTCGGGTTCTGGTATAATGCTTTCCGACGTTTTTGTTGAAAACGTTGTCTAACAGATTTTACCGGAAATCCGGAGGTATTTTATGATCCGCATTCTCACCGATTCTGCGTCCGACATCCTGCCCGCCGAGGCAGAACAGCTGGGCGTGACCGTGATCCCCCTGAACGTGACGCTGGAGGACGGCACCGTGCTGCGTGACGGCATCGACAAGACCCCCAGCGAATACTACGCCCTTTTAAAGGAGTGTCACAAGCTGCCCACCACCAGCCAGCCCAGCCCGGAGCTGTTCGAGCGGTTCTATCAGGACGCCGCCGCTGCCGGGGACGAGGTGCTGGGCATCTTCCTGTCCCATGAGCTGTCCGGCACCTGGCAGTGCGCCAGACTGGCCGCTGACCTTGTCAACGTGGACAACGTGCTGTTCGTGGACAGCGCCAACGTCTGCCTGGGCGAAGGGCTGCTGGTACGGCTGGCTGTGCAGCTGCGCGCCGCCGGTAAGACGCTGGTGCAGATCGCCACCGACCTGGAGCACGCCAAGGAGCACCTGCATCTGGTTGCCGCCATCGACGACCTGAAGTACCTGCGCAAGGGCGGCCGCCTGCCCGCCGCTGTGGCCGTGGCCGGCGGCATGCTGGGCATCAAGCCGCTCATCACCATCAAGGAAGGCAAGGTAGCCATGGCCGGCAAGGCACGCGGCCTGCCCGGTGCCTACGTTGCGCTGTTCAAAAAGGTAGAAGAGCTGGGCGGCATCAGCGCCGCCGTGCCTGCGCTGGCCGGTTATACGCTGTCTGCCCGCGAGGTGCAGCCCATCCAGACCTACCTGCAGGACAACCTGCAGTGTGCCGAGCCGCTGGTGCGGCAGATCGGCTGCGTCATCGGCACCCACGCCGGTCCCGGTGCCTTTGGTCTGGCCTTCTTTGATCAGGGACTGGAACTGTAAGCATCCTGAAACGCGAGACAGGCTTCCTCGAAAGGAAGCCTGTCTCTTTTTTATTCCAATCAGCAGTCAATCCAGATGGTGCCGCTTGCAGAAGCGCTTGCTCACGGCGTACATGGCCACCCACAGGCCCACGGCCAGCACAAGATAGAGCGGATTCTTCATGGAGCTCACCAGCGACTGACCGAACACCGCCATCATGGCCACCATCACGCCCTTGCCCAGCAGCATCGTGATGAGATAACGCTTCTCGTCAAAGTCCGAGATGCCGAAGGCCAGATGCATGAAGGAGCTGGGCGCAAAGGGCAGCAGCATGAGCATGAACAGCGACGACGTGTCGAAGTGGTTGACCCACTGCTGGGCTTTTTCCAGCTTGGGCCAGCGGCCGGCGATTTTCCAGAAACAGCGCTTGACGATGCGCCGCCAGAGCAGGAACATGAGGGTTCCGCCCAGCGCCACCCCGATCCAGCTGTACAAAAAGCCCAGGATGCCGCCGTGGGCTCCCACGTTCAGGGCCACGATGGCAATGAGCGGCAGCGGCGGAAAGAACGACTCCACCACGGCCAGCGTGATGGGGGCCAGCGGCCCCAGATCACCAAAGCGGTCCAGCAGTGTCTGCCAGTATTCCAGCGTGCCCAGCTGATGGGCCCACTGCAGCAACGTATGTTCCATTTGCGTTTTCCCAGTCCCTTCTGTTCCAAGCGGCGGCCGCACAGCCGCCTGCTGATAGTATATCCCATTTGTATGACAGAGCCATGAACAGACCGTAGCAGTTCTGTATGCACGACCCTCTGCCCTATAAAACGAAACAGAACAGGAACTTCCTGCAAAAGAAAAAGAATTCTGTATTCTTGTCAGTTCTCCGCGGACTTTTCGGCGCGGTTCTTCAGCCGCTCCAGCTGGGCTGCGCGCTGCTTGTTCCAGCGGGCAAGCAGGGCCTCATCCGGCAGCTGCAGGCAGCGGGCAAAGCTCCAGTGCAGCCCGTCGCGGCGGGCCAGCTTGTAGCGCTGGAACACGCCGCCGCTCACGGCATTGCCGGAACCGGCACAGTGCGGGCACTGGCTCAGGGTGTACCAGCTGTTGCTGCCCTTTTTCAGCCAGACATCGTCCGGGGTCAGGGCGGTGCCGCACTCCGGGCAGTTCATCGTGTAGATCTTAGGGTCGGTGCGCCAGGCGTACTGCTCCACATAGCCGTGGAACACCTCAAAATCACGGTATTCGCCGGGGGCCGGGCACAGGCTGGCCTGCAGGCTCTCGTCCTCGGTGGGGTAAGCGGCAAGACCGGCCCGCAGGTCCAGCAGACGGCAGACATCGGCGGTGTACAGCGTGTCGGACAGTGCATCGTGGAACTGCCGTTCCATGGGGATGCCCATCCGGGTCACGACGCTTTCCAGCGTCATGCCCTCGCCCTCCTTGCGGGGGTGCTCCCGCAGGAACACCTGCTGCAGGTCGTACCACACGGTGGGGCGGCTCTCGTCGATGTTGCACAGGAACAGGTTCTGCTTGAGCACCGGCACGTCATCCATGCCCCACTCGGCAAACTCGGCATCCGGGCCGCACCACTGCATGAAGCGGCGCAGGCCCTGCACGATGGGTTCGCCCTTGTCCAGGTCGGCCTGGGTCAGGCCGGTGACCTTGGCGATGTGGTGCTGCAGCTTGCGGAAGATGCGGGGACGCAGATGGATGGAAAAGGTGTCCAGCACGTTGGCATCCTCGTCGATCTTCACGGCACCGATCTCCACGATCTCGCCCCGGAAAGTCTGCTGCACCCCGTGATAATTAAAGGTGTAGGGCTGGTAGCCGATGTTCCATTCCAGATCAAATAAAACCAGATTGCGCGGCATTGTTTTTTATTCCTCTCGTAAAATAAACTTCTCCACAGCCTCGGCCACGCCGTCGTGGTTGTTGTCGGCGGCAGTCACATAGACGGCGGCGTCCTTGACCGGCTGCTCGGCGTTCTGCATGGCCACGCCCACGCCCGCATAGGCGATCATGGAGCAGTCGTTCAGGCCGTCGCCGCAGGCCATCAGGTTATCGCGGGTCAGGCCCATGCGCTCCAGCAGGGCGGCTAGGCTGCTGTCCTTGGCTACGCCCAGGGGCACGGCCTCGATGAAGAACGGGCTGGAGGGGTACAGGTCGGCCCGGCCCGCAAACTGCTCCCGGCCTGCGGCACACACGGCGTCGCGGCGGGCGGGGTCCAGCGGGATGAGCAGCTTGCAGACGGGGTAGTCCACATAAGAAGCCAGGTCATCCACATGGATCATGGGCAGCTTGGTGGTAAAGGTCTCCTTGGCGGCCCAGGGGTCCGTCTCCCGCTCGCAGACGATGCCCTCACTGCTGTAGGTCAGGATGGCCACATCCTGCGCGGCGGCAAAGGCGCATAGCTCCGGGACCAGCGCGGGGTCCAGCGTTTTTTCCACCAGCGTTTCGCCGGTGCGGCAGTCCACGATCTTGCCGCCGTTGTAGGACAGGATGCAGCCGCCCTTTTTGTCCAGCCCCAGGTCTTTGGCCAGCGGGGTGATGCCGGCAGTGGGCCGGCCGGAGGCCAGCACCACGGTCACGCCGCGTTCAATGGCCGCATCCAGCGCGGCGCGGGTGCGGGGTGTCACTTCCTTCTGGTCGTTGGTCAGGGTCCCGTCCAGATCCAGGGCCAGCACTTTGATCTCAGCCATATTGTTATCCTCTTTCTGTTCAAAGGTGATCGCATTTCACCCCCTTATTGTACAATGAAACGCCCTCTTCTTTCAACCCTTGCGCAAAGGTTTGTGGAAAAACCGGTCCTCCGCGGCCGGAACGCGCGGATTTTACCGGATTTTGCGGCTTTTTTACCGTCCGGGCGGCCCCGCCCCACAGGTTTTACCAAAGCTTTGCACGGGGCTGGTTTCGGCCCGGGGCAGAAACGCGCTACAATAAAGCCGTTCCCGGATGATAAAAAACAAAGGCCTGAGGTCAGGCCGGATCAAGAGAGAGGATATTGCAATGAAGAACGAAAAGATCTCCCGCCGCAGCTTTCTGAAGGCCAGCGCTGTGGCTTCTGCCCTGGGTGTCATGGCCGCTGCACCCGCCGCCCACGCTGCCGGTGCCGACGAGGCTGCCGCTCAGATCGAGGAAGCGAACTGCCTGCTGAAGAAGCCCAAATACATCTTCCTGTTCATCGGCGACGGCATGGGCACCGCCCAGATCCAGTCCGCCCGCTTCTACAAGGGCATCGTGGACAACAACGGCGCTGTGACCGAGGCCGACCTGAGCTTCACCAGCTTCCCCCATGTGGGCAGCGTGACCACCTACGACAGCACCTCCTTCTGCCCGGACTCCGCTTCCACGGCCACTTCCATCGCCACCGGCCACAAGACCGAGAGCGGTGTCATCAACATGTGCCCCTGGACCCGCGATGTACCCTATGAGACCATTGCCGAGAAGCTGCACGCCCAGAAGGGCTACAAGGTGGGCGTGGTGTCCACCGTGAACATCGACCACGCCACCCCTGCTGCCTTCTATGCACACCAGAACAGCCGCCGCAACTACTACGAGATCGGCGTGGAACTGGCCAACTCCGGCTTTGAGTACTTTGCCGGCGGCGAGTTCCAGAAGGTGAACGGCAGCGGCAATGTTCCCAACAACCACGAAGTGGCTGCTCAGGCCGGTTATAACGTGGTCACCACCCAGGCTGCTGCCGCTGCCCTGACCGCCGGTGCCGACAAGACCCTGATCATTGCCGAGGATCTGGCCGACGGCAAGGCCATGAACTACGCCATGGACGCCGCTGGCGGCGCGTGGCAGCTGACCGACTATGTGAAGAAGGGCATTGAGCTGCTGGACAACCGCAAGGGCTTCTTCCTGATGACCGAGTCCGGCAAGATCGACTGGGCCTGCCACGCCAACGATGCCGCCGCTTCCATCCACGATGTGCTGGAGATGAGCAACGCCGTGCAGGCCGCTGTGGACTTCTACAACGCCCACCCCAACGATACCCTCATCCTCGTCACCGCAGACCACGAGACGGGCGGCATGGCCATCGGCTACAAGACCACCAACTACGACACCTTCCTCACCAACCTGACCCACCAGAAAATGTCCTACGCCAAGTTCGACACCGACTATGTGCAGAACTACATCGCCAACAAGACCCCCTTTGAGACGGCCATGCAGGATGTGAAGGCAGCCTTCGGCCTGACCCTGCCCACCGACCCGGATGCCGCCAACGCCGGCAAGCTGCTGCTGACCGACTATGAGGTGCAGAACCTGCGCACCGCCTACGACCGCACCCTGGAAGTGGGCTCTGCCAGCCAGAAGGACATGACCCAGCAGGATTATGAACTGTACGGCACCTACATTCCCTTCAGCATGGCCATCTGCCACACCATCAACCACAAGTCCGGCATGGACCACACCACCTATGCCCACACCGGTGCCATGGTCAACCTGTACGCCATGGGCGTCGGTGCCGAGAAGTTCGGCGGCGTGTACGACAACACCGAGGTCTTCCACAAGCTGGCTGAGCTGACCAGCGTGCAGTGATCACTTCATCCAAAAAGCCCCGCTCTGTGTCGCACAGAGCGGGGCTTTGCTGCGTATTGAGAAACGGGATCAGGAGACCACGGCGTTGGTTTTCAGCCACTCCATCACAGCCGTCTGCAGGGCGGTCTGATGGACGAAGTTGTCGCCGTAGGAGCTGCCGGAGTAGGAAGCGGCAGCGGCATCCAGCTGCTCCTGGGTGGGCTCGATGCCCTGGCTCTCGGCAATGGCCTGATACAGCAGGTCCTGTTTGGCCAGGTGAGTGATCACGCTGTCCGAAGCGCCCAGCATGGCGTTGGCGTCGGTGTAGCCCTGTGCCTGGGCGATGGTGTCCAGATCGCTGCTGTAGTAGCTGGACAGCTGGTAGTAGTAATTCAGGAACATGCAGGCGTAGTAGCTGGGCACCTCGCTGGGCAGATCCTTAAAGGCGGCGTTGTCCAGCAGGCTGTCCATGATGGCATCCTCCAGATTCTGGTCATACAGCGCATCGGAGAAGTAGGTGCGCAGCTCCTCCACGGTGTGCACGTCATCGCTGGTGCCGAAGGTGCTGTCCACCCACTCGTCGGTCAGCTCCGGCGTCACCGGCTCGGAGATGGAGTTCACGGTCACGCGGAACACGGCCTCCTTACCGCTGAGCTCGACGGTGTTGCCGTCAGAATCGGTGGAGGCGTCGTAGCCGTCGGGGAAGGTGACGGTCACATCAAAGGTGTCGCCGGTGTTGTGGCCGACGATCTGGTCCTCAAAGCCGGCGATGAAGCTGCCGCTGCCCAGCGTCAGGTCGTAGCCCTGGTAGGTGCCGCCGTTGAACACCACACCGTCCACGGTGCCGGAATAATCAATGTTCACGACGTCGCCGTTCTGCGCGGCGCGGTCGGTCACGGCCTGGGTGGTGCTGTACTGGCTCAGCAGGCTGTCGATGCGGGCCTGGACGTCCGAGTCGCTGGGGGTGACGTCTGCCTTCTTGATGGGCAGAGCGGCCACATTGTCCGGCAGGGTGACATAGTCCTGTGCAGTGATGCCGGTGCGGTAACCGTTTGCATCCAGACCGTCGCTGTAGGTGAAATTCTGGTAGTCAAAGCTGTCCACCGTGCCGTACTCCGAGACGGCAGGAGCGGAAGAAGCCGCACTGGAAGAAGCGGCCGCAGAAGATGCGGACGAAGCACTCTGCTTTTTGGTCAGCGTGAAGATGGCAAAGATCACGCACAGGGCGGCTACTGCCGCACACAGCACGCAGAGCAGGGTTTTGGTTGAATGTTTCAAGAATAGACCTCCTAAATAAAAAGACCGTTTGCACGGCCGGATCGGATCGTGTGCTTTCCTATTATATCGGATAAAACGCCAAAAGGAAAGTTTTTTGCGAAATTTCCACAAATCCGGTCCGCCGCAGCGCCGCACTTTTGCCCGCCTGCCCCCTGCAAAAGGTGCAAAACCGGTGGAAATACCCCGGCGGTTCTGCTACAATAAAATTATGTGACCTGAACCGTTTCCCTCTCAGGGGGAGCCTGATAAAAATGGAGGAAAAACCCATGGATTACAACAAAGCCGCTCTGGAAATGCACGAGAGCCACAAGGGCAAGGTGGGCATCGTGAGTAAGGTGGAGGTCGCCACCCGTGATGACCTGTCCACCGCTTACACCCCCGGCGTGGCCGAGCCCTGCCGCAAGATCAAGGCAAACCCGGAGGACGTGTACAAGTACACCTTCAAAGGCAACATGGTGGCCGTTGTCTCCAACGGCACTGCCGTGCTGGGCCTGGGCGACATCGGCCCGGAGGCCGGCCTGCCGGTCATGGAAGGCAAGGCTGTGCTGTTCAAGGAGTTCGGCGGGGTGGATGCCTTCCCCATCTGCATCAACGCCCACAGTGCCGAAGAAGTGATCGCAGCCTGCAAGGCCATTGCGCCTACCTTCGGCGGCATCAATCTGGAGGATATCAAGAGCCCCGAGTGCTTTGAGATCGAGCAGACGCTGGAAAAAGAGCTGGACATCCCTGTGTTCCACGATGACCAGCACGGCACCGCCATCGTGGTCACCGCTGCCCTCATCAACGCCCTGCGTGTGGTGGGCAAGAAGATGGAAGATGTGCACATCGTGCTGAACGGCCCCGGTGCCGCCGGTACGGCCATCATCAAGATGCTTATGACCGCCGGTGCAAAGGACATCATCGCCGTGGATCAGTTCGGTACCCTGTACAAGGGCTGCAACAGCGCCGAGGCCCACAAGAACTGGCTGGGTGAGGTGACGAATCCCCGTCAGGTCAAGGGCGGCCTGAAGGAGGCACTGGAAGGTGCCGATGTGTTCATCGGCGTGTCCAAGCCCGGCATCCTGACCACCGAGCTGTGCAGGACCATGAACAAGGACGCCATCGTCTTTGCCATGGCCAACCCCACCCCGGAGATCATGCCGGACGAGGCCAAGGCCGGCGGCGTGCGGGTGATGGCCACCGGCCGCAGCGACTTCCCGAATCAGGTCAACAACGTGCTGTGCTTCCCCGGCCTGTTCAAGGGTGCCCTGAGCGTGCGTGCCCGCGACATCAACGACCAGATGAAGCTGGCTGCCGCCTACGCCATCGCAGACCTCATCACCGACGATGACCGCAGCGAGGAGAACATCATCCCCGGTGCCTTCGACCCCCGTGTGGCCCAGGCTGTGGCCGACGCCGTGGCCCAGGCTGCCCGGGACACCGGCGTGGCCCGCCTGTAACCGGAGGAACTGCCCATGAGAACGATTTCTGCACAGGAGATCACCGATACCGTTGCACGGCTGTGCATCGAGGCCAACACCCGCCTGCCGCAGGATGTGCAGGCCGCACTGGACAAGGCCCGGCAGGAAGAGCCCTGGCCGCTGGCCAGGAACACCCTCGACCTGCTGTGGTCGAACCTGAGCGCCGCCAAAGAGAAGGACCTGCCCATCTGTCAGGATACCGGCATGGCCTGCGTGTTCGTGGAGCTGGGCACCGATGTGCACATTGACGGCAGCTTTGAAACCGCCATCCATGAGGGTGTGCGCCGGGGCTACACCGACGGCTATCTGCGCAAGAGCATCGTGGCCGACCCGCTGCGCCGGGGCAACACCGGCGACAACACCCCCGCCGCCATCACGGTGCATCTGGTGGACGGCGAGGGCTGCCGCATCACGGTGGCCCCCAAGGGCTTTGGCAGCGAGAACATGAGCCGCATCCAGATGCTCAAACCCGCCGACGGCGTGGAGGGCTTCAAGAAGTTCGTGGTGGAGACCGTGAAGCTGGCCGGTTCCAACCCCTGCCCGCCCATCGTGCTGGGCATCGGCGTGGGCGGCAGCTTTGATAAGGTGGCGTATCTGGCCAAAAAGGCCCTGCTGCGCCCGCTGGATGTACCCAACCCCGACCCCTACTACGCACAGCTGGAACAGGAACTGCTCACCGCCATCAACGGCTTGGGCATCGGGCCCCAGGGCTTTGGCGGCCGGACCACCTGCCTGGGCCTTGCCATTGAGCAGATGCCCACCCATGTGGCGGGCCTGCCGGTGGCCGTGAACGTTTCCTGCCACGTCACCCGCCGCGCCAGCGCGGAACTGTAAGGAGGGAAAAGCATGGAATACAGACTGACCACTCCCTGCACCGCGCAGGACCTTGCCCCGCTGAAGGCGGGCGATACCGTGCTGCTGTCCGGTGTGGTGTACACTGCCCGCGATCAGGCCCACAAGCGGATGATCGAGGCGCTGGACAAGGGCGAAGCGCTGCCTTTTGACCTGACCGGCAGCGCCATTTACTATGTCGGCCCCACCCCGGAGCGTCCGGGCGAGGTGATCGGCTCGGCCGGGCCCACCACCAGCGGCCGCATGGACGCCATGAGCCCCCGCCTGCTGGATCTGGGCAACAAGATCATGATCGGCAAAGGCAAGCGGGACGCCGCCGTCAAGGAAGCCGTGGTGCGCAACGGGGCCGTGTATCTGGCGGCTCTCGGCGGTGCCGGTGCCCTGATGGCAAAAAGTGTCGAGACGCTGGAGGTCATCGCCTGGCCGGACCTGGGCTGTGAGGCGGTGCGCCGCCTGACCGTGCGGGATATGCCCCTGACCGTGATCCTGGACGCCCACGGCGGCGATCTGTACCAGTCCGGCCCGGCGGCGTATCTGGAAAGCGAAAACTAACGGGGTTTTGTCCCCTTTGCACAAAACAAAACCGGCCTGGAATTGGCAAACCCGCTGTTTTGTGCAGAAGAAAGTTGGTTTGTTTGTACAAACTTCCTGCGAATTGCTTGCATCAACGGCAAAAGTGTGATATCCTGTAACATACAAACCGTGGTGCTTTGCATCCCGGCAGAGAACTTCCCGCCGTGGGGCGGGGCAAGGCAGGAGGCAAACAAACCATGCAGATCCACCAATCCGCAGAAGATTATCTTGAAACGATCCTGATGCTGACCCAGCGCATGGGCAAGGTGCGCTCCATTGACGTGGTCAATGAGCTGGGCTTTACCAAGGCGAGCGTGAGCATCGCCATGAAAAAGCTGCGGGAAAACGGCTATATCGCGGTGGACGGCGAAGGCAACCTGACCCTGTTGGAGCCGGGCCGTGAGATCGCAGAACGCATCTACAGCCGCCATCGTCTGCTCACCCACTTCTTCATGCAGCTGGGCGTGGACGAAAAGACTGCCGCTGAGGATGCCTGCAAGGCAGAGCACATCCTCAGCGAGCAAACGCTGGAAAAGATCCGCGAAAGTGCCCTACGCACGGATGCAGCAGCTCAGGAGGATGAGTAAGCGACACCCCGGAACGGAACACTGGAATGCTCCCATCGTCTTTGTGGAAAAGACGATGGGTTTTGTTTTGCGCAGAAAGCTCTGATGCGGCGCGGATGTCCTGAGAATACTGGAAAAGATGTGGAAAAGAATCCGGAAAAACGATTTACGGGGCCGGGAACTTCTGCTATACTCGCTACGATAAAAGGGAGTAAAGGGCAGTCGACGGGTCCGGGACCCTGCAGGCTGCTGCATGGCAGCGTCAACACGGTAGAAATACCCGATGCTATGTGTTCGCTTGAGACTTTTGTCACAGACATGGTGCTGTGGCAGGGGTCTTTTTTTCTTGCCGCAGCGACAGGATCGTAAGGAGGCAATGAACGAACATGAATTTCTGGAATGCATTCGACAGTCTCTTTTCCAATTTTGGAAATCTGACCTGGCAGATGGTCGTGATGTGGGGGATCGGCGCGCTGCTCATCTACCTTGCAATCGCAAAGAAGATGGAACCGAGCCTGCTTCTGCCCATGGGCTTTGGCGCAGTGCTGGTGAACCTGCCGCTTTCCGGTGCAATCACACAGGGCGATACGGAAGGCCCCATCTCGGCTCTGTTTGAAGCGGGAATGTCCAACGAGCTGTTTCCGCTGTTGCTCTTCATCGGCATTGGTGCCATGATCGACTTCGGGCCGCTGCTGGAAAAACCGTGGCTGATGCTTTTTGGAGCAGCGGCTCAGTTCGGCATTTTTTTTACGCTGTTCCTGGCAGGTTTCTTCTTCGACCTGAAGGATGCTGCTTCGATTGCAGTCATCGGTGCAGCAGATGGTCCCACAGCCATCTTTGTGGCCAACACGCTTGGCTCCCGCTATCTGGGCGCGATCATGGTAGCTGCCTACAGCTATATGGCGATGGTCCCCATTGTTCAGCCGCCCGTGATCCGTCTGCTGACTACCCGGAAGGAACGCAGTATCCGAATGCCCTATGAAAAGAGCAGTGTCAGCCGCCTGACCCGGATCCTGTTCCCGGTCGTGGTCACGGTCATTGCGGGCATGGTCGCACCTGCCAGTGTGGCACTGGTAGGTTTCCTGATGTTCGGCAACCTGCTGCGGGAGTGCGGTGTGCTGAATACGCTGAGCGAAACGGCACAGAATGTGCTGGCAAATCTGATCACTCTTGTGCTGGGCCTTACAGTGGCCGGGCAGATGACGGCAGATCAGTTTGTCCGGCCGGACACCCTGCTGATCCTTGCGTTGGGTCTGGTGGCTTTTGTTTTTGACACGGCCGGCGGAGTGCTGTTTGCAAAGCTGATCAATCTGTTCCTGCCAGAGGGAAGGAAACTGAATCCCATGATCGGTGCTGCGGGGATCTCCGCATTCCCCATGAGCGGCCGAGTAGTCAATAAGATGGGACTGGAAGAAGACAACCAGAATTTTCTGCTGATGTATTCCATCAGCGTCAATGTTTCGGGTCAGATCGCCTCCGTGATCGCGGGTGGACTGATCCTGACCCTGATGGCCTGAAGGAGGTGCCGTGATGATTTATCTTTCTTCGTGGATGACCACGCTTCCGATTATGATCATTGGAATGGTTGGAATCATTCTGGTCATTGGCATCATTGTGCTTGCGGTGATGCTCCTGAACAGATTGACCCGCCTGAAATAATGGTTCCGGAAAGGAAACGATCCTTCGGACCGAAAGCTCCATGTACTGCCTGACCGGCAGGATGTGGAGCTTTTTTCGTTCCTGACCTCTTGCATCCGGGCACCGGGTGCGGTATCCTTATAAGATAAGAAGGTTTTCACCAGCGAACCGGGGGAGGAGACAGCCATGGACGCAGACGAGATCCGCACACTGCTGGGCGAAATGGTATTTGAGCGTGCCCAGAAATACCGCCGCCGCATCCTGCAGAGCAGCTGCACCACCAACGAGGATGGCGTACGCCATGTCTCGGCGCTGGTGCAGGGCAATGGAGCCGACTGTTTTTATACACAGGTCTGGCTGCGGGAGAACGGCAGCTTTGTCAGTGCCTCCTGCGACTGCCCCTACAACCAGAACGGTGACGGCACCTACTGCAAGCACATTGGCGCGCTGCTGCTGGAGGATGCGGCCAAGCACCCCGCCCCCAAGGCACCGACCGCCCCGGAAACCATCCCGGGCGTGGTGCGGGGCACCGACGGGCTGAACCCCGCCGCTTCCCGGAAGGACAGCTATGCTTCCGGGCTGGAAATGCTGTTCGGCCGCAAGTGGCGGGGCGACGCCCCCGTCACCGACCAGGAGGCCCGCAAGCTGCTGGAGACCTACCAGCAGAGTGCCCTGCAGGACCTGGGCGAGGCCGGAGATCCCCCTCAGGACACCGGCTTTGTGGAGCTGGAACCGGAGCTGACCATGCTGTCCGGCGGGCAGCCGTGGCTGCGGCTGCGCATCGCCAACCGGGAGCGGGGGCGGCAGTATGTGGTCAAGAGCATCCCTGCCCTGCTGGACGATGTGGAGCGCGGCCGCAGTGCCGGCTACGGTCGCTTTCTGACCTTTGTGCACCGCTGGGACGCCTTTGACGAAGAGAGCCGTCAGCTGCTGCAGCTGCTGCGTCGGCAGGTGAACGCCAAGCAGAGCATGGAGACCAACGTGGTGCGCAGCTACAGCTATGCGGCGTCGGATGCCCCGGCAGGCGGTCTGCCGCTGACCGGTGAGATCTTTGACGCGCTGGTGCAGCTGTATGCGCCCACCGGCACGCTGGGCGGCTACGCCCTGCAGGAGGGCTTGCCCGTCATCACCATGACGGTGCAGCGCCGCCGGGGCGGTGTGCAGATCGACACCCTCCCGGCCCTGAACGCCGTGCACGGGCTGGACTATGATTATCTTTACAGCGCCGACACCCTGTGGCGGCTGCAGCGGGCTTCCAGTGCCCGCATCCTTCCGGCTTTGCAGGCGCTGTGCGGCAAAAGCCTGTTTTTCACCAGTGCCGACGCCACCGAATTCTGCAGCTATGTGCTGCCGGAGCTGGGCAGCAAGCTGACCATCGTGGACCCGGAACGCCTGCTGCTGAACCAGATCCCGCTGGAACCCGTGGTGCAGTTCTATCTGGATGCGCCCCGCGACCGTGGTATGACCGTGACCGCCCACGCCGAATTCCTGTACGGAGAGGACCGGATCACCCCCTCCGGCCCGGCCCCGGCGGGCCTGCTGCGGGACACCCGCGCCGAGCGCCGGGCCGACCGGCTGCTGGCCACCTGGCTGGAGCCGGACCCCACCGAGCCGGGACAGTACATGGTCACGGACGAAGAGCCGCTGTACCGCCTGCTGGAAGAGGGCGTGCCCGCTCTGATGGACGAAGGTGAAGTATACCTGAGCGACGCCTTCCGCAATCTGCAGGCTGCCCCGCCCAAAATTTCGGTGGGTGTGTCGGTGCACGGCAGCGTACTGGACCTGGAGGTGGACACCGGCGAATTCCCGACCGCAGAGCTGCGGGAGCTGCTGCAGTCTCTGCACCAGAAAAAACGCTACCACCGCCTGCGCGACGGCCGCCTGCTGCGGCTGGACGACAATCTGGAAGGGCTGGACGAGCTGAACGAAACGCTGGAGCTGTCCGGCGCAAAGCTCAAAGATGGACATGCAGAGCTTCCGCTTTACCGCGCCCCCACGCTGGACTGGGCACTTTCGGGCCAGAACGGCCTGCGCTTCAGCCGCGACGACGCATTCCGCCGCATCAGCCGCAGCTTCCATGCCGTGAAGGACAGCGAGTATACCCCGCCCCAGTCCCTGCACAGCGTGCTGCGCAAGTATCAGCGGGACGGTTACCGCTGGTTGCGCACGCTGGACGGCTACGGCATGGGCGGCATCCTGGCCGACGATATGGGCCTGGGTAAGACCCTGCAGGTGCTGAGCTACCTGCTGGCCCTCAAGGAGGGCGGGCAGCCCCTGCCCAGCCTCATCGTGTGCCCGGCGTCACTGGTGCTGAACTGGGAGGAAGAGTGCAAAAAGTTCACCCCGCAGCTCACCTGTGTGGCGATGGACGGCGACGCCGCCCACCGCGCTGTGCTGGCCCGCCGGTGGGCAGAGGCCGATCTTGTGGTGACCAGCTACGACCTGCTGCGCCGCGATGAGGACCGCTACGCCGAGCAGCCCTTCTATGCCTGCATCCTGGACGAAGCGCAGGCCATCAAGAACCATACCACCCAGAAATACAAGGCCGTGTGCCAGGTCCGCAGTCAGGTACGCTTTGCCCTGACCGGCACCCCGGTGGAGAACCGGCTGGGCGAGCTGTGGAGCATCTTCTCCTTCCTCATGCCGGGCTATCTGCCGCCGTACAAGAACTTCTGTGCCCGGTTTGAAAAGCCCATCGTGCAGGAGGAAGATGCCAACGCCGTGCGGCGGCTGAATCAGCTCACCGGGCCGTTCATCCTGCGCCGCATGAAGGCGGATGTGCTGCGGGAGCTGCCACCCAAGACCGAAAATGTCCACCGCATCGAGCTGGACACCGAACAGCGCAAGCTGTACCTTGCCGCCGTGGTGGACGCCCGCGAGAAGCTGCGCGCCGCCAAGCCCGAGGACAAAATGGCAGTGTTCGCGGTGCTCATGCGGCTGCGGCAGATCTGCTGCGACCCCCGCCTTGTGGCTGACAACTGGTCCGGCGGCAGCGCCAAGCTGGACGCCTGCATGGAGCTGGTCACCGCCGCCGTGGAGGGCGGCCACCGCATCCTGCTGTTCAGTCAGTTCACCTCCATGCTGGACCTGCTGGCCCAGCGGCTGGACGAGGCCGGGGTGAGCCACTTCACCCTGCAGGGCTCCACCCCCAAGCCGGTGCGTGCCGAGCTGGTGCGCCGCTTCAATGCCGGGGAAGCCAGCGTATTCCTGATCTCGCTGCGGGCCGGCGGCACCGGCCTGAACCTGACCGCGGCCGACATCGTCATCCACTACGACCCGTGGTGGAACGTGGCGGCCCAGAATCAGGCCACCGACCGCGCCTACCGCATCGGTCAGAAGAACCCTGTGCAGGTGTATAAGCTCATTGCACAGGACACCATTGAAGAAAAGATCGTGGAGCTGCAGCAGGCCAAGCAGTCGCTGGCAGACACCGTCACCGGCTCGGCCGACGGCGCGATCCTGTCCATGAAGCCTGAGGAGCTGCTGCAGCTGCTGGGCGAAGAAGCATAAGGAGAAAGCATTATGAAGGTTTGGGATCTGCACTGTGATACCCTCAGCGAGCTGCGCCGTGCCGAAAAGAATGGCACCCCCGCAAGCTTTGCCCACAATGATCTGCACATCGACCTGGAAAAATTGCAGGCCGGAGACTACATGCTGCAATGTCTGGCCGCGTTTGTGAACCTGGCCGACCCCACCCCCGGTGCCGACCCGCTGGTGACGGCGCTGGAAGAGATCGACGTGTTCAAGCGGATCATGGCAAAATACCCGGACCGCATTGCCCCGGTGTACACGGCGGCCGACATCCGCAAAAACGCCGAAGCCGGAAAGATCAGCGGCCTGCTCACCGTGGAGGAGGGCGGCTGCTGCAAGGGCAGCCTGGGCGTGCTGCGCCGGATGTATGAGCTGGGCGTGCGCATGATGACCCTGACCTGGAACCACGACAACGAGCTGGCCGCCCCGCAGGCAAACCCCGGCGGGCCGCTGGCGGCTCAGACCCAGCGCGGCCTGACCGAAACGGGCTTTGCCTTTCTGGCCGAGATGGAGCGCCTGCACATGATCGTGGACGTGAGCCATCTTTCTGACCGGGGCTTCTGGGACATCGTGGAACACGGCACCCGCCCCTTTGCGGCCAGCCACTCCAATTGCCGCGCCCTGTGCCCCCACACCCGCAACCTGACGGACGCGATGATCCGCGCCCTGGCCGAAAAAGGCGGCATCGCGGGGCTGAACTACTATGCTGCTTTCCTGGACACCGACCCCACTCACCCGGAAGCCTGCCGCAGCACGGTGGAGCGCATCGCAGAGCACGCGGCCCACTACAAGCAGGTGGGCGGCATCGGGGTGCTGGCCCTGGGCAGCGACTTTGACGGCATCGACGGCCACCACCAGCTGGAAACAGCGGCGGACATGCCGCTGCTGGCCGACGCCCTGCGCAAGGCCGGCTTTACCGAGGACGAGGTGGAGCGCATCTTCTGGCGCAATGCCCGGGATTTCTTTGAGCACAACCTGTAAAACAGACGGGAGCGTACCGCAATGGACAAGAACATGACACTGGAAAAGCGCATCGACGCCGAACTGTATTCCTATCAGGGCAGGATGAGCGTTTTTGTGGACGACCTGCAGGGCCACACCGTGGAGCGCGGGGCTGACGAGGAATTTGAGACGGCCTCAGTCATCAAGGCCTTTCTGCTGGCGGCGCTCTACCTGCAGGCCGAGCGCGGCAAGGCGGATCTTTCCGCCGAGATCGAATACGAGGCCAGCCAGTTCGTGGACGGCAGCGGCATGCTGCGTGCCCTGGGCGTGGGGGCCCGCCTCAAGGTGAAGGACACCGCCACCATGATGATCATCTGCTCAGACAACATCGCCACGAACATGCTCATCGACTACCTGGGGCTGGACACCATCAACGCCTGCATCCGGGAGCTGGGCTTTGCTCACACCGTACTGCACAACGCCCTGCACTTTGACCGGTACCGGCAGCTGGGCACCACCACGCCCCGGGACTACGCTTCCCTGCTGGCCCAGATGGCTCGGGGCACCCTGGTGAGCAAAGCCGCCAGCATCGAGATGCTGGCCATCCTGCGTCAGCAGCACTACAACACCATGCTGACCAAGGACTTCCCGCAGTATTATCTGGACTGCGAGGAGACCGGGGCCCCGGAGCTGCTCTGGGTGGCCAGCAAAAGCGGCAGCATGAACGCCTGCCGCAACGACGGCGGCATCGTGCACACGCCCTATGGGGAGTATGTCATCGTGCTGATGAACAAGGACTTCCACGACATCATTGAGTACAACGACCACCCCGCCATCGTGTACGGAGCACGGGTGTCTCGCATGATCCTGGACCAGGTGCTGGCCTGCGAAGGGAAGCTGTGGCTGGACTGAGCCGACCTCAAAATACCGCAAAAACAAAAAGCTGAGCATCCGCCGTCTGGCAGGTGCTCAGCTTTTTCAGGTTTCGTTCAGGCGATGCAGCCCATGCTCCGCAGCAAAAACAGCCAGAAAGTCAGGCTGAATGCGCTGAACCGGACATTTTCCCACATGGCTCACACGCCCCCGTGGCGGCGCTGCTCAGCGGCCAGCTCCTGCTGCAGGGCAGCTTTGCGGTGGTCCAGCAGCAGATCCTTGTTGTACTGGAAATAGCGCTCGCAGCCGTTCTCGGTGAGGAAAGCATGGGACACCGGGTTCACGGTGAGCTCGGTGACGAACACCACCATTTCCTGGCTCTCGGCAAAGGCCTGCTCCATAAAGTCAAAGGCTGCTTCCAGGGCGGCACTGGCGGTCTGCTGAGCTTTTTCGCGGTCATCGGCCAGCGTCTGGAACTGCCCACGCAGCAGTTCAAAGGCCTCCTGGGTCCCGGCGGCGTTGGCGCGGCGCAGTTCGCCTTCCCACCGGCGCAACACGGCCTGCACCTGCAGGCGAGTGGTCAGGGCGTCGTGGCTCAGCAGGCCCGCGTCCCGCTGATGCTGGGTCTCGGCATCGTAATCTGCGATCTGCTGACTGAACAGCTCTGCCGAGCCGTCCGGTACATCGTCCGGCAGGGTGGCAAGGGCCTTTTTCGTCTCCCGCAGGAAGGCATAGCAGGCATCGGCCACCGCATCTGCCTGCCGGGACGCAGCAAACCGGGTGTTCAGGCCCGCCAGAAGCAGGCTGACCAGCGACAGTCGCTCGTCAAACGGGGCCTGCAGCAGCCGGGCGAACACGGCGGGCTTTGCCTGCCCGGCCAGGATCTCCTCCACGCCGTAGTCATCGCGGTACTTATAGTAAAGGTCCAGATAGGCCGAGAAGTCCTCAGCGATCTTCGGGTGCTGGATGTATTCCTTGATGAGGTCCTCATCGGCCTGCAGGCCCAACTGCTCGTAGGTATCCAGCAGATTAGACAGGTCCTCCCAGCCGCGGGCGGTGACGAACTGGGTGCCGTCCACGTCGGCGTTGATCTGGTAGAAGTTCTGAGGGTGCAATTCCAGATAGCTCAGGATGGCGCTGTGGATGTGGGCCGCCCGGGCGTAGTCCTTCCACACCGGCAGGTCGGGCTCAATGTCCATGCGGCGCACGCGGTCAAGGGTCACGATGTCAAAGTCCCGGACGGATTTGTTGTACTCCGGCGGGTTGCCTGCTGCCACGATGACCCAGCCCGCAGGCACAGCCTGGTTGCCGAAGGTCTTGCACTGCAAAAACTGCAGCATGGTGGGAGCCAGCGTCTCGGACACACAGTTGATCTCGTCGATGAACAGGATGCCCTCCGAAAGGCCGGTGGCCTCCATTTTGGCGTAGATGCTGGCGATGATCTCGCTCATGGTGTACTCGGTCACCGAAACGTCCTTGTCGCCGTAGTGGCGCTGCCGGATAAAGGGCAGGCCCACGGCGCTCTGGCGGGTGTGATGGGTGATGGTATAGGCCACCAGTGCCACTCCGCACTCCCGGGCCACCTGCTCCATCACCTGGGTCTTACCGATGCCCGGAGGTCCCATGAGCAGGATAGGGCGCTGCCGGATGGCCGGGATGGCGTATTCCCCCAGCGCATCCTTGGCAAGGTAGGCTTTTACGGTATGCTCGATCTCTTCTTTGGCGCGTTTGATGTTCATAACAGCTTCCCCCTCGTTTCAGGAGTTGTTCAGGTCACGGTACAGGTCGTCCTCTTCGGCCAGCGCGTCGGCAAGAGCGCTGGCCGGGCGGGCCGCCGCACCGGTAAATTCTTCTTCGTCCAGCACCACTTTCATAGCCCAGGGCGGCACATTGGCGTCGTCGAACCGCTCTCCTAAAAACAGGAAGGCCGTGTCGTAGGCCGGGCGCTTTGCCGGGTAGGTGCCCATGCCGTCGGTAAAGTAGAGCAGTCCCCGCAGGTTCGAGAACTTTTTCTCGGCGCAGAGCCGGTCCACATAGGCAAAGGCGGGCCGGAAGTCGGTGCCGCCGCCGCCCCGCAGCTCAAAGTGGTTCATGGCGTGGATTAGCTCGTCCTCGTTTCGGATGAGCAGGTCCTGCCGGATGGCATTGTCAGCCTGGATCAGGTGCAGGTTCATGCGGTGGAAAAAGTTCTCCTGCCCCTTCAGCAGGGTGTAGGTCTCGGCCAGAAAGGCCCGCACCAGCGCACCGGAGGTGGAATAGCTGGTGTCGATGACCAGGGCCAGTTCCTCGATCTTTTTGCTTTCCCGCGTTTCCAGCGGCTCGATGAGGGGCAGGTTGCCGTACACCGACAGGCCGTAGGTGTAGAAGTTCAGGTCGAACTCGTCCGGGTCCAGCTTGACTTCCTCCCGCATGACACAGAACCGGCGCAGAAAATCCTTGTAGCTGCGGCGGCTGCGGTTGGCGGCCTTCACCTGCTGTTTCAGGGCGTCGGCCCCTTCCCCGGCTTCTTTGTCTCGCAGGTCCAGCTCGGTCTGCATCCGTTCCCCGATCTTCTGCCAGGTCTTTTGAGGCAGCGGGGTGGGCATCTGCTGGGGCTGTTCCGGGGCATCCTTCGGCCACAGGCGGTGGTCATCGGCCACGAATTCCCGTTCCAGCTGGCGCAGCACGCCGGGCGTCTGGCGGGTGAGCCACCGGTACGCCGGGGCCGCCGCCACTACCTTTTCTTCGGCGGTGATCTGCTGATACGCATTCTGCCGCACATAGGTCAGGGGCCGCTTGACACTGGCACGGTTCAGACTGTCGATCACGTTTTCCACCGCGATGTCACAGGCCAGGCTCCACAGCTGCGGCTCCCTGCGGCCTTTGAGCCACAGATGGCGGAATACACAGTGGAATACCACATGCAAATACAACCGGTTGAGATACTTCGGGTTCTGCTGGTAAAGCTGCAGCAGCCGGGCGGGCTGGTAGTACAGCATCTGACCGTCGGTGGCCAGCACCCGGCAGCGCTCATCCGGGGCAGGCGTGAGGGCCGAGAGGGCCATATCCAGAAAGCGGAAGTCCAGATACAGCCCGCTGCGCACCACGGCCAGCACCTCGCCGCCCATGCGGGCCTGCCACTCCTCATGGGTCTCCGGCCGCTGGGAGCGGAATTCCTTGCGCGGGTCCACGAATTTTTCCTTTGGCAACCGGATTCACCCCCTTAAAAATCAAAATCATACCGCCGCTTCGGTTTTACCGCGGCGAACTTTTTGTGCTCCGCGTCGGCTAGCAGGGCAGCAGCGGCGGCGTTCTCTGCCTTGGCAGCAAGGGCAGCCCCCTCGGCAAAGGCAGCTTTGTCCAGCACGTCCAGTGCCAGCAGAGCGCGGATGCTGTCGGTGTCCTGCGCCTTTAAAAGACGGGCGAGCACCCGACCGGTGTTGGCGGAAAGAAAGGCCCGGTAATGCCCGGCCGCCGTTTCACTCAGCTGCCATGGGCAGCGCAGACGGTCGAAGCAGAGCATGGCCATGATGTTGGCATCGTCGGCGTCGTGCCCCTGCGGGAAAATGGCGTCGTATTCTGCCGGAAGGAATTTATTGTTCAAAAAACACTGCCGGTAATGATATCCCTGCCCGGAAAAGGTGTGCAGCAGGATATGGGCGGGCGTTTCCTCAATGTCCTCCCAGTAGGCGGGGTACCACAGGGCCGCCAACGGGGCCGCCGCACCAGCGGGCCGGAACTCCGCCCGCACCGCCTCGGTGATGTTGTTGACCAGCGCAAACAGGCCGGTGGCCGCGTCCGCCTCTGCCTGCACCCGGATGGTCTCCAGTGCAAAGCAGTTCAGGAACACATCACTGCCCAGCGTCAGGCCCTCGGCTCCCACCGTAAGCAGGCGCAGCTTCCGGCAGTTGTAAAAGGCACAGCTGCCAATGACCTGCAGGCGGTCCGGCAGGGTCACCTCTTCCACAAAGCTGCCGCACACGGGGTGCAGGTCGTCGGGGTCCGCCGCCGGGGCGTCAAAGTCAAAATCGTACCGGCGGGCACTGCCGCCCACCGCCTGCCCGAAGGCCCGGGTCAGCCGGACTGCACCGGTATCATCCACCTGATAGCGGCAGACGGCATCCGATGCCGGCAGACTGCGGGGCTTTTCGGAGAAGCAGTAGTCCCCCAACTCGGTGATGGGCCAGCTGCCTCCCGCCGGGGCCGGAACGCTGCCCGGCAGTACGACGCAGGGGTCCTGGCCGTACACCCGCACCAGCCGCGCACCGCCTGCTTCCAGCGGCAGAACCTCCAGCATCATCCCGTTTTCCTGCACCATTCCGCACTCCCCTGTTCCTCTTTTTTTTTGCTGCTCCCAGTATAAACCACCCGGCAGAGGATGTCCAGTGCCCGCCGGGGTTTTGGGCAACACAGCCCAGGAAAGCTGGTGGGCGCTATGCGCCGCCGCCCTGTTCGAGTCCTGTACCGTCCACCACAAAAAAATCCCCAGACCAAATGGTCTGGGGATGTGGTGGACGGTACAGGACTCGAACCTGTGACCTCCTGCACGTCAAGCAGATGCTC
>ERZ780144.1499-NODE-1499-length-24630-cov-4.219654_pt1 | contig 24630 bp, 22 predicted proteins | sample MGYA00511380_ERZ780144 | MGnify/ENA primary metagenome ERZ780144 (study PRJEB29588, sample SAMEA1965858) | human gut metagenome | biome: human gut; feature: human-associated habitat; material: faeces | place: Denmark | collected 2008/2010 ... | reverse complement strand
GGTGGTTGATACGTTGCCAATTCAAAAGTCCAGTTAATTAATAACGGTTATACTAGTATGAATCCTATGGATTAGAAAAAACCAGAGGATTGGAAAGGAAGTATATGACATGGCTGTTAATTTTTCCGAAAGTAAGACGAAAGAGAATCTGATGCGGGCATTTGCCGGGGAGAGCCAGGCAAGAAATCGGTATACCTTTGCGGCAGAGCAGTGCAGAAGAGAGGGAATGCAGTCGATCGGAGGCATTTTTCTGTATACGGCAGATCAGGAGCTGGCACATGCACGGAGATTTTACGAATTGTTAAAACCGGAAACGGGGACGACAATTTTTATTGATGGTAGTTATCCGGTGGATGAGCCGGGGAGTGTTCAGGATTTGTTGCAGGCGGCAGCCCACAATGAAAATGAAGAGGCGGTGGATGTGTATCCGGCTTTTGCGAGAATAGCCAAAGAAGAAGGTTTTTACGAGGCAGCATCTACATTTATGCAGATTGCAGAGATTGAGGCAATGCATAGATGCAGATTTCAGAAGCTTGCCGAACTGCTGAAAGATCATACATTTTTTGAGAGATGTGAAACCGGAAAATGGATCTGTACCAACTGTGGTCATGTTCATGAGGGGCGGCAGGCTCCGGCAGTATGCCCTGTCTGCCGGCACGACAGGGGATATTTCCTGCCTTATGAACTGGCGTGCTATGTTTTTGGGGAGTGTGATTTTTCAGGATCAAAGAAGGATTAAGATGCAGAGACTGCGGTGCTGCCGGAAATTTCTGACAGCACTGAGCCTGCCAGGAGCAGGAATGCACCGGTCAGTTGTAAAAATGACTTTACTGGAGCATTAACCGTTTATCCAGTGTGTCGTAAACCCCCTTGCTTTAGCTATGGGGATATAAGACACTTCCATCGAATTTACGCAAGTAATTGAAGATGGAACAAAATATCCTTGTATTAGATTTAAAATGGCATATAATACATATATGAATAGATGTCGGGGTCAAAATCCGGCATTCCGCAGAATAGGAATGCCGAAATAAGAAAAATCTGTCGGCAGCAGCAGGAACATTTTGGGAATACCTGAGTGAATATGGAGGAGAATGTGGGAAATGAGAAATTTAGAAAGTCTGGCTGAATTGAAAAAGCAGGGGAAAATGCGGATAGAAGAACGAAGAGATAATTTTGTACGTCAGAGTCTTTTGTCGGATGAATTTCTGGATCTGATTCAGCGGAATAAAAAGCCATTTGATCTTCTGATGTGATATTACGAATGTGCAATTATGGAAGTGGAAACGAAATTCAAGGTTCTGAATCAGGAACATTCACTGGAGTATGACCGCAATCCGATTGAAAGTATTAAGACAAGAGTGAAGTCCTATGAAAGCATTTTGAAAAAGATCCGTAAAAAAGATATACCAATTACGATGGAGGCAATCGAGGAAAATATTAAAGATATAGCGGGCGTGAGAGTGATCTGTTCTTTTCAGGATGATATTTATGCGTTGGAAGAAAGCTTTCTTAAGCAGGATGATATCGAACTGATCGAGCGGAAAGATTACATAAAAAATCCCAAGCCGAGCGGATACCGCAGCCTTCATCTGATTGTTCAGGTTCCGATCTTTTTGCAGAATACAAAGAAGTTTGTCAATGTGGAGGTTCAGTTCAGGACGATCGCGATGGATTTCTGGGCAAGTCTTGAACATAAAATGAGATATAAAAAGGATATCCCTGAATCACAGGTGAAATTTCTTCAGGAGGAACTGTACGACTGTGCAGAACAGAGTGCAAAGCTGGATGAGCGGATGCAGGGAATCCGGGATGTGATCGGATGGAATAAGAATGAGTAAAGTTGGAATGAATGAATAAAATTTCTCATAGAAATGAAAAGAAAACCTTTATGGAAATCTTATGAGTCAGAAAATTGAAAACCAGTTAAATCTCGCCCTGGATGCAACAGAGGCAGAACGACAGAGGAGCAGAAGCCTGAACGTAGGCTATGACGAAGAAGAAAATGAATGGGAGCTGATCCTGAAATATTCGGGATCACTGGAGCCGGTAAGAGAACTTGCGGTGTATGTAACTGAGCTGACCGGGGGTTATGTAATTATTCAGATTAAGGAAAGCCGGATTGAAGAACTGGCAGCACTTCCTGAAGTTGAGTTTATAGAAAAACCGAAAAATTTGTATTTTCAGGTGGAAAATGGAAGACGTGTATCCTGTATTGACGAAGTACAGGCTGCGTCTTCTTTTTTTTCAGCAGGGCAGGATATAGGCAAGGAAAGTGGAGAAGCCGGAGACGGAGCGGATATGAGTCAGGGCATGGAGCAGGAAAACAAAGAAACAAGGACGGATATTTTTCCGCTGCTTGGAAAAGGAGTGCTGCTTGGAATTGTAGACAGTGGGATTGACTATGAAAATCCTGATTTCAGAAATGCGGATGGGACAACGAGAATTGCAGCACTATGGGATCAGACAGTGGAAACCGGACTGCCTCCTGCGGGCTATAATGTAGGAACAGAATTTACATCTCAGCAGATCAATGCGGCACTTCAGACAGCAGGGCATGAAGAACGTTTCCGTCTTGTTCCCAGCCGTGATATCAGTGGTCATGGAACTGCTGTGGCAGGAATTGCAGCAGGAAATGGACGAGGGAGTCAGGGCGGACGATACAGAGGTGTTGCACCGGAAGCAGAACTGCTTATTGTGAAGATGGGGATACCGGGAGAGTATGGATTTCCAAGAACGACTCAGTTGATGCGGGGAGTGGACTATATTATAAGGAAAGCAGAGGAATTAAAAAAGCCGGTAGCAGTCAATATCAGTTTTGGCAATACTTATGGATCTCATGATGGAACCAGCTTACTTGAGCGGTATCTGAATACCGTGTCTGAACGGTGGAAAAATGTAATCTGTGTCGGAAGCGGCAACGAAGGAACGACAGCAGGTCATGCGGCCGGTGAACTGGAGAGCAGAATGACGACAGAAGTTCAACTGGCTGTGCAGGAAAGAGAGGTGTCGTTAAATCTTCAGATCTGGAAATCCTATGTGGATGAAGTGGCAATCATGCTGATTGATCCATCGGGCAATGCTTCCGGGCGGATCGACGAAAGAACGGGTATACAGAGGATTACAGTAGGAGAGACAGAACTTCTGATCTACTATGGCGAACCGAAACCCTATTCTGTGCGGCAGGAAATCTATATTACATTTCTTCCGGAGAGTAATTTTATTACCCCGGGAGTGTGGACAATACGTCTGGTGCCGGGAAAGATTGTGGATAAATCCTGGCAGATGTGGCTTCCGGCACAAAGTGCATTGAATGTAGGAACAGCATTTCTTAAGCCGGACAGTGCAACAACGCTTACGATTCCTTCTACGGCATCGCTGGTCATAACAGTGGCAGCGTACGATGCACTGACATTTTCCTATGCAGATTTTTCGGGACGGGGACCGGCACAGATGTATGAAGGAGGAGGAGTCCCGAAACCTGATCTTGCCGCACCCGGAGTGCGGGTGACAGCACCTGCGACAGGGGGAGGCTACGCAGAATTTACAGGAACTTCTTTTGCCACACCGTTTGTGACGGGCAGTGCGGCACTTCTGATGGAATGGGGAATTGTGAAAGGACAGGATTTATATCTGTATGGTGAGAAAGTGAAAGCTTATTTAAGACGCGGGGCGAGGGAACTGCCGGGGTATGGTCGGTGGCCGAATGGTGAGATGGGGTATGGTGTGCTGTGTGTCCGGGATAGTCTGCCGGGGTGAAATGATTTTAGAAATATATAATGCGGAATCATGAAGTGAGTATAATATGTATTGCGATAAGCATGAAAAATAGTTATAGTTAAAGGTAAAAGACGTGAATGGAGAGGAGCGGTAAAATGACGATAGAAGAAGTATTGGCAGTCGAAGAAATGCAGGTATTTGACAGGAAAAGTGTCAATATTGCTCCCAAAGTATTGGCAATACCAATTATTGCATTTGCAAATGCTGATGGTGGCACAGTTGCCATTGGAATATCTGACAAGACACGCAGGATAGAAGGTGTCGATTATGACATCCAAAAGTTGAATGAACTTCTTCGGGTACCGTTTGATTTTTGTGTTCCGACTGTGAAAGTAGAAATAGAAAAAGTCCAGTGTATTGATTTTAAAGGAAGAGAGAATCATGTTCTTCTTATGCATATTGAACCAAGTATGGAAGTACATGCGAATCAGGCAGATGAAGTGTTTATGCGTGTTGGAGATAAATCAAAAAAGCTCGCTTTTGAAGAACGAATGCAGTTGATGTATGATAAAGGAGAACGATTTTTTGAAGATAAACCGGTTCCGGAAACTGATATAGAGGATATTGATTTAGCTTTTGTAGAAAAATATATTGCTCAAATCGGCTATTCCAAGACAGCAATGGAATATTTGAGGGAAAATAAAGGATTTATAAAAGAAAAAAATGGGAAAGTGCAGATAAGTTCTGCGGCAATATTGTTATTCGGTAAAAATCCGCAGTTATATTTCCCAAGAGCACGTGTACGTTTTATTCGTTATGAAGGGACAGAAGAACGTGTCGGAACACAGATGAATGTTATCAAGGATGTCATTTTTGAAGGAAATATACTGAAGATGATAACAGATGCAGTTGCATACCTAGATACACAAATTAAGGAAAAAACTTATCTGGGCGAGGATGGGTTATTTGTAACAGAAGAAGAATATCCGAAGTTTGTCCGACAGGAAATTATTGTAAATGCTGTTACACATCGAGATTACAGTATTAGAGGAACTGATATTCAGATAAAAATGTTTGATGATAGGATTGTTGTGGAAAGTCCGGGAAAGTTACCGGGACTTGTGAAAACAGACAATATCCGACATACACATTTTTCTAGGAATCCAAAGATTGCAGAATTTTTGAAAGTATATAGCTTTGTAAAGGAATATGGCGAGGGTGTTGACCGTATGTGCAAAGAGTTAGAAGCGGTAGGTTTACAAGATCCTGAATATAGACTGAATGCTTTTATGCTCCAGACAACAATCAGAAACAGTACTTTAACTGATAAAAAACCACGGTTTGGAGAAGAAAACCACGGTTTGGTTGATAAAAAACCACTGTTTCAAGTTATTGACGATGCAGTCTGCAATAAGATTTTGACTCCTACCATTTCGGAAAATGTGAAAGAAATTGTTGAGGCTTTTGACATGAATCAGATTTTTGGTCGTAAGGAAGTAAAAAAAGAACTTGGATATGGTGATTATAAAGCAGGAAAAGCAATAGAGGCCATGCAAGTATTGAACATCGCAATTCCTGTAGAAGGAAAAGGAAAGGGAAAGTATATTTTAAAGGAAATGTAGTGGTTAGTTTCATTGGTCTCAAAACAAAAGTGGGAGGGAAGAATATGGAACCTACGAAAAAGGATTGGAAACTGTACAGAGAACGAATTGGTGACTGGCAGGAAGCATATATGGAAAAACTTGTGCAGAAATATGTGGAGTATTTACAGGAAAATCTACCAGCATCAGATAAGTTTTGGGAATTGGAGAATCGGATTAAAAATGATAAGAAAAAGCCGGGAGTTCTCATTGAAGTGCGAAAATCGTCAATGATATGGGATATTGTACGATTAATTCATGATGAGGTAGTTACGGTAAAGGATCTTGAGGGATTCAGTAATGAGTTGGTCGAAGCAGTAGAGTTAATACTTAATAGATAATAGGGGAAAAACAAAGAAAACAACGGTTTTATAGGCTTTTTCAAGCGAGAAAAGCAAAAAAGTTTGTAGCAATGACTTGACATCCTAGGGGCATTGTGTGTTAGGAATAGTTTGCCTGGGGAAAATATGCATGAGAAACATGCAAGATAGCATTCAGCAGACAATATCTGCTGAATTACAGAACAAATGTGTATTTTTATTTTACCATTTACAGATTAAACAGTAGCGTACTTGAAGCAGTTTGTCCTTTTTCCAATCGCTATGGTGGGTATATATACCGGTAAGTTCTCGGATACAGTTTTGCAATAACAAAATTTTTGACAGAAATGGAGATGCTGACCAGGATGTATCTACGCCAGCCGATCTTATGGCAAATATTTCAAACCGTAAATCATCAACTTATAGTGAACGGAAGATGTTTCCGTATGCAGTAGAAGATGATTTATGTATGGAGTTGATTGGAAAAACCAGACAAATGGCGGTTAATAAAAACAAAAATCATGTATGGAAAAATATGACTGATATGGAACTGTTAAGAAGTGCAGGGCTATATGAGAAAAATTTGGTAACCGGACAGAAGGTATTTAAAATGACTTGTTTTTTCTGATAAAACGCAGAGGATAAATGGGAGAAACAAGTATGAAGAATTTAAGATTAAAAAAATATTATTAGATGTGGTAGATAATCAATTACGGGACAATGATCCGCCGGCAGCAAAAGAAGCATACCAAAAACTGCTTGATGCAGGCTATTCTATGCGGGAAGCGAAAGAAAAAATCGGTGCGGTAGCACTGACAGAGATTTATGATGTGATGAAAGAAAAGCAGTCATATGATGAAAAGAGGTATACGAATGCATTGGCTGAAATGGTTCAGCAGAGTATTGATTTTGAAGATACACATAAAATAATTACTGAGTGGGATGATTGGGATGAACTGGTGCAGTGCGGTTATGAAGTCCAGAATCAACAGGATGAAAAGCAGATGATTTCCTGCTGGTGGGATGCATGGGCTTTGTTTCAGCAAATTATGGAGACTGCAGAGCGAAAAATGAGTATCAGTGAAGTGATGGAATCACAGGATTATGAATATCCGGTGGAGGCATGGCTCCAGGATATGGAAATGGAGCTGGGAAATGCAGGTGAATACGAAAAACGTATGGAGTTTTGTAACAAAGTTTTGGAAATGTTTGACTGGACGTATGATGACGGGAATGGTTTTCGCTGTGCAGTAGGTGAAGAACTTTATGAAGCAGGAAAAATAGAAGAAGCGATTGAAGAAGAAATATAAGATAGAAGAAAAGTAGAGGTGCGACGAATGGTAAAGATCAGCTTCCGGCTGATCGGATAATCATTTTGTATATTATGGGTGACGTATTAAGGATTTTAGATAGATTTAGAATAACAGGTCGTGGTGTTGTTTATACCGTAAAAATTAGCAAGGGTTGCATCATTCACATAGGAGATGTCCTTTTAGATCTCAGAGAAAATAGATTTGAGGTCAGTGGAATAGAAATGTTCAGAGGCATAATAGCGGAAGGAAAATCTTTTGAGGATATGCCTCTTGGATTAATGTTTAAGCAGTTAGACGGCGTAGAAGCTTATGGAAATATACTTGTTAAAGACTTGAATGATATAAATTTTATTTTTTGCAATCATCCGCTGTATCAAAGAAAAGTTGATGAAGATTATGAAGTTGAGTATCAAGAGGCTGGACTGCATCACTCATGTGCATTATTTAGTTATGAAGATATGGAAAGAGGTAAGCTTTCATTGTTTGGTGAGGAAATTTCTGGTCTTACAATTTATCGTGGATGGATGATGAAACCCGAGATGTATTCAGATTTCTATACATTACTGGAGCAAAAGGGAATTTATCTGATCAACACACCAGAGGAATATGAAAGATATCATACTTTGCCTGGATGGTACGATGATTTTGCTGATGAGACCGCACAGTCTGTATGGGAGACAGAAGGAAATGTTGAAAATGCATTATTGAAGGCTAAACAATTAAGCGGCTCTTATATTGTAAAAGATTATGTAAAGAGCAGAAAACACGAGTGGTATGATGCATGTTTTATCAGTAATATTGCGGATGTTGCAAATACGGCAAGTGTAATAAAGAATTTTGTTGAACGTCAGGGTGATTCACTGGTAGGAGGAATTGTTCTGAGGAAGTTTGAGAATCTAAAGCAAATTGGATTTCATGAGAGAAGTGGAATGCCTATATCAGAGGAATATAGGGTATTTGTTTATGCCGGAAAAGTTCTGATAATGGATAATTATTGGACAGAAAAAGAGGATGTTAAGTTGTCTGATAGTGAAATAAGCTGGATAGAAAGTATTGCTAAAAAAATAAGAAGTAACTTTGCTACGGTGGATATTGCACGAAAAGCTGATGGTGAGCTTGTGATTATGGAACTTGGCGATGGTCAAGTTTCAGGGCTACAGCAGATAGATGAAAAAGTGTTTTATCAATCGTTTGATTCGGAAGAAGGTATTCCGGTAGAAGAGTTCTTTCCGGAAGGTACAGTAATATTATCTGGGAACCCAATGCCAGATAAGACCGCAGAACAGATGCAATTAGAAATTGAGCAAATCAGCAATACTCAAGAGCTGGTTGATGCTTATGTGCTGGTTCACAATAAGTTTTGGTATATTGAAGATGATCTGTATGATTATGAAGAGGGAACAGAAGACTATATCAGGGTAAGAGATAATGTTGAAGCCTGGGGAGAAATGATGGATTTGCTTGATGATAGGGTAATGTCTACGGCAAAGGAAGAAGGGCTTCTTGCAGAACGTCAGCCTGACTCTGGCACAATAAAACAATTTGAAGAATTTATGAAAAAATACGGTTACAGAGATGGTCGTGGTTGGTGGGTGAAGATTGAGAGGTGATATGCATGGCACATACAGGATGTCCATCTGGACATGATATGTGGAATGGAGATGGAAAACCTGTCGTATGGGCTTTTCGTATTGGCTTCTTTAGGAAGTTCGCGGAGGAACATCCAGATTGTATAATGGATGACAATAGTGAGTATTGGCAATTATATGATTGTTTGGAAGTTCAAGGATGAGGTAAGAAAGTTCATAGGGATTTAAGGCAGGAGCCGGTTGGATGATGAGTCTGACTGGCTTCTTTTTTGATTGAGAAAAACGAGTTTTTATAGTACAATAAGTTATTCATTTTGTGAAACTTGATATTTGAGGATTTGGTATGGTTAAGAACAATATTGAAGTTGATGTAAAAGTAAAATGTATAGAGAATGGAACAACCTAGGCACAGATTGCTGAGGGTATTCAGACCACAAAGTCATATGTGAATCGTATGATCAAGAAGCCAAATGGTGTGGTGAATAATACCTTTGTGCAGATGATGGAAGCATTGGGTTATGATATTGAACTGACTTATGTGAAGAGGAATGACAAATAATGTGTAGGAGGAAACACTATGGCGAACAATAGTATGGGAACTAAGAAAGTTGAGGAACTCTTAGTTAGCAAATCAATGCCTTTAGGAATGCAGTTTTATGTTCCTAATTATCAGAGGGGATATCGTTGGAAGGAATCACAGGTTCAGCAGCTGTTAAATGATATAAAAGAATTTGATTATGAAAAGAATAATGAAAAAAAGTTTTATTGCTTACAGCCACTTGTAGTGACTGAGGATAAGGAAAATGGGTGGGTCGTAATAGATGGACAGCAGAGACTTACAACATTATTTATTATTCTGACTTGCATAGAAAAGATGCTTTATAAAGAGAAAGCCCAATTATATCAGATGAACTATCAGAATAAGCCTCAGATGCACGATTGGCTGGAAGAACTAGGAGATGTTAATAATGATGTTCAAATTAATTCTGATGATATAGATGCATATCATATTACCAATGCTTATCTTACTGTAAAGGCATGGCTTGAAGAGGCAAATGATCTTAAAGCAATAGGTGCAGAAATACGTGAGAAAATAAGAACATACACCCGTTTTATTTGGTATGAAGTAAAGGGGGATATTAAACCAGAAATAATATTCACAAATATTAATATGGGAAAAATCAAGCTCACAAATGCCGAACTGATAAAAGCCCTATTGCTTAAACAGGATAATTATAAAGGCGAAAATGATGATGTTATAAAGGTCAGTCAAATAAAAATCAGTACTGCCTGGGATAATATGGAAGCCAAGCTTCAGAGGGATGACTTGTGGCGATTCCTTACAGGTTCAGGCAAGTTCAGTAAATCAGAAACCCACATGGAACTTATCTTTAGAATAATGGCTAAAGATATTGTGAAGGATCGTATAAGAAATAATCCGGAGTTCTATGTTGAGAATGAAGAAGAATTAAATAAAGATACATATACATTCATTATTTTCAGTAGAGAATTGGAATATCTTGAGAATGAAAAGACAGATAAACCACTGCCATATTCTGAACTTTTGGAAAGCTTCTGGGGTAAGATAGAGCGTTACTACAATATGTTCATAGATTGGTATGAAAACCGAGAGTGGTATCATCTTATAGGTGTTCTTTTAGCTAAAGAAGAGAATCAGACAGAGTCATATTTTGAAGAACTCTGTGATTTATACAGAACACATACTAAGTCTGAATTTGTGTGCAAATTGAAAGAACGCATTATTAATGAAATCGATTTTGAAGATAAGGATAAGACAGACTTTTCGTTTACACATGAGGTTGTTGAGGAATATCTTAAATCATTATCCTATTCTGATAAGAAAATTGACAAAGATAAGATTAGAAATATTCTGTTGCTATTCAATGTTATTTCAATGCAGAATAATACAGATTCAGATCCTCGTTTTCCGTTTGACTCATATCAGAAGCAAAAATGGGATATAGAACATATCCATTCTGTGACGACGGAAAGAGCTCAGAATAAGAAAGAACGCGAGGAATGGCTTGATAGTGCATGGCCTTACATTGAAAGCGTGGCATCAGATCCTAAAGTTTTTGAAATGTATACAAAAGCTAAGGATGTGAGAGACAACAAGTTTTATGATGATGAGCACGCTACAGAATACGATGAAATGTATAATTCTGTAATAGCTTTTTTCTCTGGAGAAACAGGAATAGATAATAAGCCTATAAATGAGATATCTAACTTAACATTGCTTGACCAGAGGACGAACAGAGGATACAGAAATCATATTTTCCCTGTTAAGAGAAATAAAATTCTTGAAAAGAGCGGTGTTGAAAGTTTTATACCACTTTGCACAAAGAATGTGTTTCTGAAATTCTATTCAAAGACAGTATCGCAGATGTATTTGTGGGATAAAAATGACAGAAAAGATTATTTTGACAAGATGGCCGATGAAATTTTCTATTATCTGTCTGGGACAAGAAAAGAACAGTAGGAGGAATTCGGAATGGATGGCAATGAAAGAATAACTTTCTGGGAATTATTAGACGAAAAGAAAATTGAAATACCAGTAATTCAGAGAGACTATGCCCAAGGTAGAGATAAAGACAATGTAAATGATATCAGAAAAAATTTCCTTAATAGTATAAAGGATGCATTAAAAAATGAGGAGCCGTTGGATTTAAATTTTGTATATGGAAGTACAAAAGGTAACACGTTTATTCCGATAGACGGACAGCAGAGACTCACAACATTGTATTTGATACATGTATACTTGATGCTTGTATTGGGTAAGAAATTTGAGAAAGGTTCTAATAAAAGAATAAAAAAATTCACTTATGAAACCAGAACTACTTCAAGAGATTTTTGCAAAGGTCTTACTAATGAAACTATTGTTATCAGAGATGACAAGAAAATAACTGATGTAGAAAGCATAAGTGAGGAGATCAAGAATAACAATTGGTTCAGTTCTTCTTGGCTTAATGATCCCACAATTAAAGCGATGCTTAATATGCTTGACTCTATTCATGAGATTTTCAAGGGTGAAGATTATGAAGATTTCTTTGAAAAACTGACGGACGATGATGAGGATAGCTATATCATTTATTTTTATTTTCTCGATCTTGGTGAATATAATCTTGGTGACAGCATCTATATTAAATTGAATGCAAGAGGAAAAGATCTTACAAACTATGAGAATTTCAAGGCAAAGCTTTCTAAATATATTACAGATGAGATTGGGACACCTAAAGATGATTATATAGCTAAATTAGATGGAGAATGGTCAGAGGTATTCTGGGAGTTTGTTAAGGATAATTCTACAAAGCTTTATGATGAAAAAATAATGAATTTCTTTACAAACTTTATGATTAATGAGTATGCAGCATATATGACGGCATCAGGACGCGACCCAGTCAGAGCAGAAATAAGGGAAGTAATTGGATACTCTCATCTTGATTTCATTAATAGATTTCAGGGATATAATGATAAATGGGATGGGCATAAGATTGCTGATTCTTTTGTAAAGATATTTGAACTTTTTGATTTAATGACATCAGGGAAAAATCAAGTGATTTTTGCTCAGGGAAATAAGTATTTTGATGAGCAAGCACTTTTTAAGTGGATTATTGAAAATAACGATACTGAAAAAGCAGATAATAAATCTGGAATTTCGTATTCGACAAGAATACAAGCGGATGCATATTTAGGCTTTATAATTCAGAATAATTCGTTAATCTCTACACCAGATGTATTTAAGGAAAAGCTTATTGACTGGATGAGAGTAGTTATGACTCTGAGCCGCGAAACTAATTATAATGGTGGCGATGATTATGTTCGAGCTATTAGCAAAGGTGTTAGAAAGATGTTGCCAGAAAGTGGAGATATACTAACTTATCTGGATAAGCTGACTGACAGGAGTGGTCATGGTTTTGATGGTGACTGTTTCGATGAAGAATGCCTAAAAGCCAAACTGATTCTTAGAAGTCCTGAGTGGGAAAAATTAGTTATAGCGGCAGAAGATAATAAGTATTTTAACGGGCAGATTGGCTTCTTGTTTGAGATTTCTGGAATAGACAAGCAATTCAAAAATGCTTGTGTTGATAAGTGGGATGCAGCTACGGATCAGGAGTACAGAAGTCTTTTTGAAAAATACTTTAACATTTTTTCGTCGATTTTTGGTGAATTTACAATTGCAGGAAAGAATGATAAATACGTTGGTATAAATAGAAACATTGCAAATGTATTAAGACGTGCTCTTCTGTGTAAGGGTGACTATACATTATTCCACAGTAGTAATTCTAGCTTTTTGATAGATAATGATAGAGATATAAGTTGGAAACGTCTGTTAAGAATTCAGAGCAATGAGAAAAACGGAACATATCAGAATAGAAGAAAGATGTTTTTCAGTCTTATTAAGGATCCATTATTTGACCAAAATGATATTGCAGATAGTTTACAGAAGATATGTGACAGAGATGTAGCTGGTATAACTGATTGGAGAAAGTATTTTATTACAGTTCCGGAAATAATGGATTCATTGCATAAATACACTGACGGCAGAGCAAGTGAAAGATATGTAAGATTTGAAGGGAAATATATTTTCCTCATGGGAAGTACTAGATTGTATGGTTGGAATGAGGAGTATTATTCATACGCATTGTATTGTCTGCTCAAAAAACTCCCAAATGCTTCTGTGAAATATAATCAGGCAAAAGGCTGGGAAGATGTAGATTGTCATATTGAACTTACATCATCCACAAATGCTGGTAAATGGAAGATTAAATATTTAAGAGCGAAAGATAAATTTAGCGTGATAGATGCATCGGGTGTTCAAAGTTTGTATTCAACGGTTGAGGATGCAAAGTACGCTTTGGAAAAACTTCTTTAGTAGATTGGGAACTGACATATTTTTCTGCTATCGAGAAAATATTATTCTTAAGACATTGAAATTACCTATGTCAAAAGGCAACGAATAATCGCGAAAAATACAAGGCCTTATATAAAGAATAGAAAGGTAGGGCATAAAAATATGACAGATGAAGTAAGAGATGGAGGAATGAATCTGTTAGGAAAAGTAGATGTGTGGGATAATCTGATAAGAATTAAATCAGAAAGTGTTGCACAGGAATTGATGGGAATGATACTGAAAGAATTTTGTGACAATGACTTGACATCCTCGGGTGGACTCTGCGTAGAAAAAAGTCTTCCTTAAAAGTAAAAAATTACTCCAAGAGGAAAGAACAAAATCCGAAAAATAGAATCAATGTTGGATTCTATTTTTCGGATTTTTTCTTTGGCAAGCTTTTTGCCGTCTTTTAATGAATGTTCAAATTCAAATTGTCGAATCACCCATCTTCTTGAACTTCCGTTCAAGAAGCATCCCTCGCTCTGCTCGGTCAATTAAGATTTTCAGCAACCGCAAGTTGCTTTCTCATCTGACTTCATTCTGTTATGATAATAACAACGAATAACGGAGGTGGATACGATGGAAGTAAAGGATATTATTTATGGGCTTCGGGTGAAAAAGGGCTTATCTCAGGATGCACTGGCGAGAAAAGTAATGGTTACCAGGCAGGCGGTGTCCCGTTGGGAGAATGGTGAGACAGTTCCTAATACAGAAACTCTGAAACTTTTATCAAAGGAGTTTGATGTTTCTATTAATACACTTTTAGGTACACCAAGAAAGCTTATTTGCCAGTGTTGTGGAATGCCACTGGAAGATGACGAGATGATAGGACGTGACAAGGATGGATCGATCAATGAGGATTATTGTAAGTGGTGTTATGCGGATGGCACATATACTTACAGTGATATGGAGGATTTGATCAATGTCTGCGTTAAAAATATGGTAACGGATAATTTTACAGAAGAACAGGCTCGCTCTTATATGAAGGAACTGCTTCCAAAGCTGGATTATTGGAAGAGATATGATGAACTCAGTGATCATGGAGAATTTGAAAAATTTAAGAAAAAGTTACTGAAGGAAATTAACGCTCTCCATGTAGAAGGTCTGCCTGAGATCACGAGGTTAAATGCACTTGTCGGAAAGTATGTGAATCTTGAATATACTCTGCCAAATGGAAGAAATGTGAAATTTCTGGATGATCAGACCACTTATTTAGGTACTCAGTCAGAATCAGAATTTGAAGGAGACAGGTATTTTGGTGTTCTTGCAGGTATGGATTTCATCCTTATTTGCACATATGAAGCCGATAGAACCAGCCCGGAGCTGGTTCTATACAAAAAACGATAAGATACGATCATTTCCCACTGAGAATCTGCCGGATTTCTTCCAGGTTCTCAGCAAAAAAGATTCCTTCCTGCCGTTCTTCAGAAGACAGTCCCTTTTCGATCATAAGAGCGAGAAGAGCTTTCAGGTGATCGTAGTAACCGTTCAGGTTATAGAGGATACAGGGGGCATCAAGCTGTTTTAAGGATACCTTTGAAATGATCTCTGCAATTTCTTCCAATGTTCCTGTTCCACCGGGAAATGCAATAAAAGCATCCCCAAGTTCGATCATTTTCGCTTTTCGCTCTTCCATATCTTGTGTGACAATGAGCCTGGTTAATCCATCGTGCTGGAGTTCACTGTCTATAAAAAATTGTGGCTCTACACCGATCACTTCCCCTCCGGCAAGAAGGGTGCTTTCTGCGATCAAGCCCATAAGACCGGATTTTGAACCGCCATAGATGAGTGCATTGTGGCTTTTGCCGATCCAGGTGCCGAGTTCTTTTACTGCAAGTTCAAAGGAAGGATCATTTCCGGGAAAAGCTCCGAGATAAACGGTAATATTCATAATTAATATCCTTTCATGTTATAAAAAGACTATCTGAGAATCTCTTCAATTGTGGAAACAGTACTGAAAGTTCCCTTATTTTCAGAGATAATTGTCTTTACTTTCTGAAGTTCAAAGTAATTTACATAGCAGATCAGAGTTTTATTTTCTCCGGCAATGACACCGGAAGAATTGATGATCGTACAGGTCTTATTGAGGTCTTCTTTGATCTGCCGGATAATTCTGTCAGGGTCTTTGGTGATGATCGTGATCTGCTTGATGGCTTCGAAATGATCTGTAAAATGATCGATAATTGCTGTGGCAATAATGTATACCAGAAGACTCAGCATGGCGGAATCCCGGCTGATGAGTACGAAGACTGCAAGGTATACAATGAGATTAAATCCGATCAATATGTAGGAAATACTGTAGTCTTTTCCGGTTTTGTTGTAAATCTGATGAACAACAATATTGGCGAAGATTTCAGAGCCGTCAATACAGCCTCCGTTCCTTAGAATAAGGGAAAGCCCAATACCAAGGATCGCACCGCCAAATGCGACTGCAAGAAAATGTTCTGTATTTAATTCAAACGGGATTTTTTCAAAATAGGCAAGCCCAAGTGTATAGACTGCAAATCCGATCAATGCCTTGGCAAAAAAATATTTTCCCAGCATGATAATGCCGGCGATCAGAAAAGGAAGAAAGACAAAAAGAACGCAAAGAGAAAGTGAATAACCGGTCATTTTGCTGATAAGAATTGCAATACCGGCAGTCCCATAGTCAATGGCATCATTGGGGAGCAGAATACAGGCAACAGAAAAACTGGCCATCAATGCTCCGAGGACAATTGCGAGGTACGAGAGTAATACTTTCAATTTTTTATTCAATCTGTCTTTCCCTCCTGTAAAAAAAATATGTGTTATCCTATCATAAATCAAGGAAAAAGTCCAGTGATCAGATACTGTGGAATCCTTTTCCGATGATCTCACTTGTATTGGAAATAAGGATAAATGCTGTCGGTTCATTCTGACGGATAAAGTTTCGCAACTGCACTGCCTGGGCACGGTTCAATGCTGTCAAAATAATATATTTATCCTGACCTGAATAAGCTCCTCTGGCATGGCATACACTGGCACTTCGGTTTAATGTATGTACAATAAAATCGCAGATTACTTCCGGGTGATCGCAGACAACGTTAAAATATTTGGAAAGATTCAGACTTTCTATAAAGCTGTCGACCATAAAAGACCGGACCGTCAGACCTAGCAGAGAATACAGACCGGTCTTAATGTCGAAGACGAAGAAACCTGCAATCGTGATCAGGATATCGGATGCAAGCAGAGCATGACCAATATCAAAGCTGGAGTATTTTTTCAGGATCATGGCAATAATGTCGGTTCCGCCACTGGACGAACCAATATTAAAAAGAACGGCAGATCCAAGTGCGGGAAGTGCGATCGCAAAGCATAATTCAAGCATAGGCTGATCCGTCAGCGGCTGGGTCATGGGACAGATCCGTTCCAGAAGAGAGAGCGTGACGGAAAGCAGGATGCTGCAATAAGCAGTTGTTGCGGCAAATTTTCTGCCAAGTATGATCATTCCGATAAGCAGAAGGATCATACTTGCGATCAGGTTGAAATCACCGGCGGACATTACACCGGTTTTAGCAATAAGGACTGCCAGACCGGTGATTCCGCCAAATGTAAAGTTATTGGTAAATTTGAAAAAATAAGTACCGACAGCCATGAGTAATGTGCTGCCCGTCAGAAGAAGGAAATGAGTTCCTTTTTCTTTTAAATCTTTTGTAGACATAAATCAGCCTCCGTTGATCAGAAATATAGAGCCTTTGTTAAATGGCGAGCAGATTTTTGATTGCTTCCATATAAATAAGAACAGCTTCTTCCATTTCCGAGACAAGAAGAAATTCATCTGCTCCGTGGATATGATAATCCATCCCCGGTTTTTCAGGACCGAATGCAATGATATTTTTGAGCGATTTTGCGTAAGTTCCTCCACCGATGACGAGTGGTTCATTTGCTGTATCTCCGGTTACATCGGTATAGGCTTTGTATAATGCTTCAACCAAAGGAGATTCTCTTGGGAAGAATAATGGTTCAGTCAGAGTCTGGATTTCGATGTATCCATCCGAGTCTTCCAGTCTGTTCTGACACATGGTACAGATCTGCTCTGTGCTTAATGTGACAGGAAAGCGGATGTCGATAGTGCAGGAAATTTCTCTATTTTCTGTCTTGACAATACCATTGCATAATGTGAGATCTCCATAAGCATCCTGGAATTTCAGGTCAAGTCCGGAGCCATCACAGGCAGTTCCAATATGAGAGTTATAAAATCTGACAAAATCATCTTCAAACCCGGCTTTTGCAAGGCAGGCAAAGGTAACTCCGGCTGCATTGACACCAAGAGCAGGCATACTGGCATGAGCAGATACTCCCTTTGCGTCGATCTGGATGAGACCATCGGATTCGTGAAGATGATATTGTATAAGTCCTGATTCAGAGAATGCTGCTTCCAGTTTTTCCTTTAATCCATCTTCGGCAGGAATAACCGTTGTGCAAAAATCACATACTGCATTAAAGACGAATCCTCCATTCATAGAGATGATCCGGGTATTTTTGGAATGAGCTGTCATGGTCACCTGTCCTTTTTCTCCGTGAATGCAGGGGAAATTGGCATCCGGTGTAAATCCACAGGATAATTCTTCGGCTACTTTATTATAATGCTGCATACATCTTGAACCAGTTTCTTCATTGCAGCCCATGATCAGGCGAACTCTTTTATTGAGTCTGATACCGGAATCCCGAAGCAGTTTCATGGCATAGAGTGCTTCGAGAACAGGGCCTTTGTCATCGGTCGTTCCACGGCCATATACATAATCTCCCTTGCGGGTAAGGGCAAATGGATCATAAGTCCAGTCACCTCCGGCAGGAACAATGTCGAGATGTCCGGCAATACCGACGATATCATCTCCTTCCCCCATTTCGGCATAACCGCAGTAATGATCAAGATTAACCGTTTTAAAACCAAGCTCTCTGGCGATGCTGAGAGCCTCATCTAAGGCCTTTGCCGGTCCTGGACCGAACGGCATCCCTTCAGCCGGTGTACCGAGCTGCGAATTGATTACAACAAGACGTTCAATATTTTTGAGCAGATCCTCTGATAATGAATGAATTTTCTCCTTTATGTCCATTGTAGTAAAATCCTCCTAGTAATGATATTTTTGATAATATGATGTTGGGGTCAAAAGCCCCCAACAATGATGCCAACGGATTGTTTCGTGCTACGCACTCCCACAATCCTACCCGCTATTCGCATATCATGGTGCTTACGCCCCACTTTTATGCTCATATCGGGGCGGGTCTCAAGGTCATTCTACCACCAGTGTGCAAGCACACGTGGTTTCAGACCTTTTGACCCTGACATTATAATATTATAACACTTCTTGTAAAAAATAGTTAAAAAATAAGTGCGAAATATGGTAAATCCATGCCTTGTAAAAAAAATAAATTGATGTTACAATACGTTCAATGAGGATTATGGGGAAAATTATTCTTACATTATAAGAGGACATCTTTAGAGTATTACGTACATGAAGTGAGGAAAATTAGCTATGAGACAGATTATTTATGACAAAGTTAGGAATATTTCAGAAAAATATAAAGGATATATCGATACAGAAGATCTGATGAAAGAGGGATTGACGAATCGACAGATCGGTCTGTTGACGGCAGAGGAAAAGCTTGAAAAGATCGCACATGGTCATTACTGGGTGAACAGTGATGCGTATGGTAAGCCGGAAGATTATAAGGCGGTAGAGGTAGCCCGCGTGAATGAAAATGCAGTGATCTGTGCAGACAGTGCCTGTTATTATATGGGACTCATTGATGTGGAACCGCAGGTTTTATCGATCGCGACGAAGAGAAGCGACCGTCACAAGATGAAGATGAATTTTGATGTATGCAGACATTATTTTTCAGAGAAAGCATTTGAGGAAGATCAGAAAGTTTTCAATACGGAATATGGCAGTTATAAGGTATATGATATTGACAGAAGTGTGTGTGATTGTGTAAGATTTAAGAATGATATACCAAAAGAAATTTTTGATCTGATCATTGAAAAGTATAAGAAGTATGATAAGCGTTCTACGGAACGTCTGATGGCATATGCAAAAGCGATGCGGATCAGCAGACAGGTTGAACAGATCGGGCTTGAATAAAGCCCGATTTTTTCTGTTTCCCGGTATATACTAAGAGGGAGAAAAATGCAGGTTCTCGGAAAGGGTGGAGAGAAAAAAGGATGAAATCGTTACTTGTACATTTGAAAGATTATAAGAAGGAGTCAGTACTGGCTCCGTTGTTCAAGATGCTGGAGGCGTCGTTTGAACTTTTTGTGCCGCTGGTTATGGCAGCAGTGATCGATGTGGGAATCGCACAGAAAGACAGACCTTATATTGTAAAGATGTGTTTTGTGTTGATCGCACTGGGAATCATCGGGCTGGTCTGCTCTATCACAGCACAGTATTTTGCGGCAAAGGCAGCCTCTGGATTTGCGACAGGTGTGCGGCATGCATTATTTGAACATATCCAGAAGTTTACATTTACAGAGATGGATACATTGGGAACATCGACATTGATCACAAGGATGACCAGTGATATCAATCAGGTGCAGTCAGGTGTGAATCTGGTACTGCGTCTGTTTCTCCGGTCTCCTTTTATTGTATTTGGTGCAATGATTATGGCATTTACGGTAGATACAAAGGCCGCACTGGTCTTTGTAGTCACAATTCCGCTTTTATCAGTCGTGGTATTTGGAATCATGCTGGTCACGATGCCATTATATAAGAAGGTACAGTCAAATCTGGACAGCGTACTTCTTACGACCAGAGAGAATCTTACAGGAGCGAGAGTGATCCGTGCGTTTAATAAAGAAGAGGATGAGATTCAGCGTTATGAGGAAGAAAATCAGACGCTGACCGATGCACAAAAGTTTGTTGGACGGATCTCCGGTCTGATGAATCCGCTTACCTATATGCTCGTCAATGGTGCGATCATTGTCCTGATCTATATCGGAGCGATGAGAGTCAATATCGGAGATCTGACCCAGGGACAGGTTGTGGCTCTTCTGAACTATATGTCACAGATCCTGATTGAGCTGGTCAAACTGGCAAATCTGATCATTTCTGTCACAAAGGCAGTTGCCTGCGGAAACCGGATCGAAAGCATTCTTGATGAAAAACCATCCATGGAAAGTGGAAAACTTCTGTGGAATGATGGTGTTAATGTGGATAACCCGGCTGTTCCGGCAGTGGAATTTGATCATGTATCCCTGACTTATAAAGGGGCAGCAGGAGAATCGCTTTCAGATATTACTTTCTCTGCAAAAGCAGGACAGACGATTGGTATCATCGGAGGAACGGGATCAGGAAAGTCTTCACTGGTGAATATGATACCGAGATGTTATGACGCAACAAAAGGGGAGATAAAGATCTTTGGTAAAAATATCAAAGAATATGATACCGGGAATTTAAGGGATCATATTGGTATGGTTCTTCAGAAAGCAGTTCTTTTTAAAGGAACGATTGCAGATAATCTGCGTTGGGGAAAAGAAGATGCAACGGAAGAGGAGATGGACGAAGCACTGATGATCTCTCAGGCAAAAGAATTTGTTGATAATAAAGTGGGAAGACTTGAATTTGGAATCGAGCAGGGGGGAAGAAATCTTTCCGGTGGACAGAAGCAGAGGCTTACGATTGCGAGAGCATTGGTACGCCGGCCGGAAATCCTGATTTTAGATGACAGTGCATCGGCACTTGATTTCGCGACAGATGCGGCATTGCGGATGGCGATCCATGACATGAAAGAAAATCCGACTGTCTTTATCGTGTCCCAGCGAGCTTCTTCCATTCAGTATGCAGATCAGATCATTGTACTGGATGACGGTGCAGTTGCAGGAATCGGTACGCATGAAGAATTACTTGCGGGATGTCCGGTTTATCAGGAAATTTATTATTCACAGTTCCCGAAGGAGGAAGTAGCAAATGGCTGATCGATCAGGAAATAATAAGAAAAAAGTAAATCAGGGGGCAACTCTGAAAAAAGTATTTGAACGGTTAGGAAAATACAGAATTTTTCTGATTTTCTCCATTTTACTTGCAACGGTATCAGTTGCTCTGACCCTGTATATCCCAAAGCTGACAGGTCATGCAGTTGACTTTATCGTCAGCAGAGGAAATGTAGATTTTCCGGGGGTATTGCGTGTGATGGTTCAGATCGGGATCTGTACGCTGGTAACGGCACTGGCACAGTGGCTGATGAATGTATGCAACAATAAAATGACATATCAGATCGTAAGAGATATCAGAAATGAAGCATTTCATAAAATTGAGATCCTTCCATTGAAATATATTGACGGACATGCATATGGAGAAGTTGTCAGCCGTGTGATTGCAGATGTGGATCAGTTTTCAGATGGATTGCTGATGGGATTTACGCAGTTATTTACCGGCGTGGCAACGATCCTTGGAACGTTCTGTTTTATGCTATCGGTTAATGTAAAGATTACGGTAGTTGTTGTACTGATTACTCCACTGTCATTTTTCGTGGCGAATTTTATCGCAAAGAGAACCTTCAGTATGTTTAAGATCCAGTCTGAAACCAGAGGAGAACAGACAGGGCTGATCGATGAAATGATCGGAAATCAGAAAGTAGTTCAGGTATTTGGCAGAGGGGAAGACGTAACAGAACGGTTTGATGAGATTAATGAAAGACTGAACAGAGCATCGTTAAGAGCAACGTTCTTTTCCTCAATCACGAATCCTTCCACCCGGTTCATCAACAGTCTTGTGTATACGGGAGTCGGGATTACCGGAGCATTTGCGGTGGTGAGAGGATCACTGACAGTAGGACAGTTGTCGAGTTTCTTAAGTTATGCGAACCAGTATACGAAGCCATTCAATGAAATTTCAGGTGTCGTAACGGAATTTCAGAATGCGATCGCATGTGCTCAGAGAGTGTTTGAACTGATCGAGGAAGAACCACAAATCCCGGAAACGGAGCAGGCAGTGGTTCTGAAAGACATTGATGGAAATGTCAAGATCGAAGATATATCATTTTCTTATGTTCCTGAGCAGAAGCTGATCGAAGATTTTAATCTGGATGTGAAGCCGGGACAAAAGATCGCGATTGTCGGGCCGACAGGCTGCGGCAAGACGACTCTGATCAATCTTCTGATGCGGTTCTATGATGTGACGGGAGGTCAGATCAAAGTAGAAAATATTGACATTCGGGAAGTGACGAGAAAAAGTCTTCGTGCAGGATATGGTATGGTCCTTCAGGATACGTGGCTTAAGACAGGGACAATCCGGGAGAATATTACGATGGGAAGACCGGACGCGACAGAGGAAGAGATCATTGAGGCTGCAAAAGCATCTCACATCCACAGTTATATTTCCAGACTTCCAAAGGGATACGATACATGGATCACAGAAGACGGTGGTGGTCTGTCACAGGGACAGAAGCAGTTGTTATGTATTGCGAGAGTCATGCTGTGCCGTCCGCCAATGTTGATTCTGGATGAAGCAACTTCATCTATTGATACAAGAACTGAGCTGAAAATTCAGCAGGCATTTGCTAAATTAATGGAAGGAAGAACCACGTTTATTGTTGCTCATCGTCTGTCTACGATTCGGGAGGCAGATGTGATCCTTGTCATGAAAGATGGAAAGGTGATCGAACAGGGAAATCATGAAAGTCTGCTTGAACAGGGGGGCTTCTACCGACATCTTTATGAGAGTCAGTTTGCACATTAGAAGCGAGAGTCAAGGAGCATGAGTCAAGAAGCATGAGTCAAAGCTACGGGGCTGCCAGGATATGACCTGACCTGTTGTTATCAGAAAATGAGAAATGCAAAAAGAGGATCTGTCGGTTGACAGATCCTCTTTTATAGTAGTTCGGTTCAAAAATCCATGTAGAAAGATTATTGAATTAGTCCGAGATCAGCCATGGCTTTTCTGAGGACTTCTTTATGTGCATCTTCCATTTCTGTCAATGGGGCACGAAGCGTTCCGACTTCTTTTCCCATCATGTTCAGGGCAGCCTTTACAGGAATCGGATTCACTTCACAGAATAATGCATCAATGAGTGGAAGTGCATCCAACTGCATCTTGCAGCTTCCTGCGATATCTCCTGAGAAGAATTTATAGCACATCTCGTGGACATAAGTCGGAGCTACATTGGAAAGTACGGAGATGACCCCAAGTCCGCCTAAGGAAAGAAGCGGTACGACCTGATCGTCATTTCCTGAGTACAGATCGATCTTTCCGTCGCATAAGTGCATGATCTGTGCTACATTGCTGATATTTCCTGAAGCTTCCTTGACACCGACGATATTTTCTACATTTTTTACCAGTGTTGCAATTGTCTGTGGCTGCAATCCACATCCTGTACGGCTTGGTACATTGTAGAGGATGGCAGGAATCTTAACCTCATTACAGATTGCAGTATAGTGGTTGATGAGACCATTCTGGGTTGCTTTATTATAGTAAGGGGTTACAAGAAGAAGTCCGTCAGCACCGTCTTTTTCTGCTTCTTTGGAAAGCTCAATGGCAGTACGTGTGCAATTAGAACCAGTTCCTGCAATAACCGGAATACGGTGGTTGACGCGTTCCACAGCAAAGCGGATCGTCTCAGCATGTTCAGCTTCTGTCATGGTAGCGGATTCACCGGTTGTTCCACAGATGATGATCGCATCAGTTCCGCCGGCGATCTGCTCTTCCAGCATCTCATCCAGTTTGTCAAAATTAATTTCCAGATTTTCTTTCATTGGTGTAGCAATCGCTACGCCTGCGCCTTTAAAAATTGCCATTCTTTTTTATCCTCCTTTAAAATGGTGAAACAATAAAAGAAACGGCAAGATGCGCCGTTCCAAAATATACGTCATTGTATAAATCAGATAGCTCTCCATCTTGCGATGACAGTCATGCCACTCTTAATGTCATGCCCAAGAATGAGCCTTCAGGAGCTCTCATCCTTTCGGCATCTTTCCCTTTCTGATGAGTTCCTCTGTTCCTGACACATCCGTCATCCTACTTATGAAAAATGCAACCTCTACCTACGTTTCTGATGTTCAAAGAAATCATAACACCGGGGCATAGGGATGTCAACTGATTTGGGTATTATTTTGACTTTTCATTTACATGATGTCGGGGTCAAAAGCCCCCGACTTTGATGCCTGCGGATTGCTCCGTGCTA
>ERZ780144.1491-NODE-1491-length-24769-cov-19.556810_pt1 | contig 24769 bp, 20 predicted proteins | sample MGYA00511380_ERZ780144 | MGnify/ENA primary metagenome ERZ780144 (study PRJEB29588, sample SAMEA1965858) | human gut metagenome | biome: human gut; feature: human-associated habitat; material: faeces | place: Denmark | collected 2008/2010 ... | reverse complement strand
GCGGCGGGGATCGCCGCGCTGTTCGCACCGATCGGGCCGCTGGCGGCTACGACCGTCGTCTTCATCGGCGTGGATTTCCTCTCGGGAGTGGCGGCCGACCGCGCTGCGGCCCTCCGCGAAGGGCGCGCATGGTATTTCGAGAGCTGCAAGGCGTGGCGCACGGTGCTCAAGCTCGCCCTCGCGCTCACGGCGATCTCGATGGCGTGGCTGATCGACAGCTGCGTGCTGGATTTCATGCGGCTGAACCTCGCGCGGCTTCTTACGGGGTTCACCTGCGGCGTGGAGCTGTGGTCGTTTCTCGAAAACGCCGCGCAGCTCTCCGACGCTCCGCTGTTCCGCTGGCTGCGCCGCTACGTGCACCGCCGCATCCGGAAGGAGGCAGGCGATGAGTAGGGGTTTGTCGAATTGCAATCCGGGGAACATCCGGCAGTCGAAGGTGCGTTACAAGGGCGAAGTGCAGCCCTCCCGGGACCCGGCCTTCAAGCAGTTCGAGTCGCTGGCCTGGGGCTACCGGGCCGTCTTCGTGCTGTTGCATACTTACCGGGTCCGCCACGGCCTGCGGACCGTCCGCGGGATGATCTCCCGCTGGGCGCCGCCCGTGGAGAATCACACCGAAGCCTACATCCGCGCCGTGGCCGCCGACACGGGCATCGACCCCGACGAGCCGCTCGACACGCTCGACCCGGCGACGATGATCCCCCTGGCCGCCGCCATCTCGCGCGTGGAAAACGGCACGGCGGCGGACCGCGGCGAAATCGAGCGCGGCTGGGCGCTGTTTTCCGACTGATTTTGCTATCTTTACGGCTCAATAGACTGTCCGGATGAAGATTTCCCGCCTGCCCGACCGGCTCGACCGTATGCCGATGCTCAAGATTCTCGTGTTTTTCGCCGCGGGAATCGCGCTGGCGGACCGCTACGAACTGCCCCTGTGGTTTCTCGCAGGGGCTTTCGTCGTGACGGGCGTGCTGGCCCTGTCGCTGCGCTCGTCGGCCGCCACGGCCGCAATGATCCTCACGGCGGGGTTCGCCGCGGCGCAGTTCCGTGCGCCCCGGGCCACCGTGCCGCGGGGCGTGCACACGGTCTATGAGGTTACGGTCGAGGGGTTTCCGGCCGACCGGGGCCGTTATGCCGTCGCCGATGCGTCGGTGGCGGCATGGCGCGATCCGGCCGACGGACGCTGGCACGCTTCGGACGCCCGTATCCGGCTATACGCCGATTCGCTTGCGGGGTTGCATGCCGGGGAGCGCATCCGCTGCCGGGGCGCGGTGCGGCCGTTTCGCGGCGGTGCGGAAAGCTATCGCCGCCTGATGGCGCGGCGGGGCTACGCCGGAACCCTGTGGATTGCGGAGCGGACGCTTCTCGAACGGCTTCCGGGCCGGCATGCGGGCCTGCACCGCAGGGCGGTCGAAAGGCTCTCCCGGCTGCCGATGAGCGCCGGGGCTGCGGCCGTCGTCGAGGCCATGGCGGCGGGCGAGCGGCGCGGCGTCACGCCCGAACTCCGCACGGCGTACTCCCGGAGCGGGTTGTCGCACCTGCTGGCCGTATCGGGACTCCACACGGGGATCGTTTTCGCGCTGGTCAATCTCGCGCTGTGGTGGCTGCCGCTTTTCAGGCGGGGACACCTGCTGAAAAACCTGCTGGCGGCCGTTGCCGTGTGGCTTTTCGTCGCGGCGGCGGGGTTTCCGCCCAGCGCCGTCCGGGCCGCGGCGATGTGCACGGTCCTGCAGGCGGCGCTGGCCTCGGCGTCGGAATACGTTGGGCTGAACGCCCTGGCCGCGGCGGGATTCGGGATGCTGGTCTGGAATCCCAGCTGGCTGGGCGACATCAGTTTTCAGCTGTCGTTCGTCGCCGTGGCGGCCATCCTCGCCTGGGGCGTGCCGCTCTGCCGCCGCTGCCGGACCCGGTGGAAGGGCGTGAACGTCGTCGTCGACGCCTATCTGATCGGGTTCGTGGCGACTGTCGCCACTGCGCCGCTCGTTTCGCACACGTTCGGCGTCGTGCCGCTGGCCGGACTGGCGGTCAATCCGCTGGCCATCGCGTTGGCCGGGGTCGTGGTGTTCGGCGGCGCATTGTGGATGCTCGCACCCGTCGGATTCCTCGCCCCGGCGTTCGGGTTCGTCACGGGGAGCGCCGCCGAAGGGATCAGCGCGCTGGCCCGGCTGACCGCCTCGCTGCCCGGAGGTGCGGCCGATTACACCCTCGGCGGATGGCCGACGGCGGCGGTCTACGCCGTTTTTGCGCTTGCGACCCTTGCGGCGTGGAGCGGCGAACCGAAAAAAAACGTATCTTTGCGGACGTGATTACCCCCGAAGAATACTCCCTCCTGCTCACGGACGAAGTGCGGCGCGCCGTCGCCGCCGCACGGGGCCGCGACCCGCTGGAGGTGGCTCTGGACCGCACCGTCCCCCACGCCCGGCTCGTGGCCACGCAGGTCAAGTACCTCGCGCGGGCCGCGCAGAAACTCCCTTCGTACGCCGCGGCGCAGTGCATCCTGCCGCCGCTGGCCTTCGAGCAGGCGTCGAGCGAGGCGTGCGCCGCCCACAAACTCCTCGAAGGCGACACGGTGCTGGACCTCACTTGCGGGCTGGGTGCCGACGCCCTTTTTTTGAGCCGCCGCTTCCGCCGTGTGGTGACGCTCGAACGCAATGAAATGCTGGCCCGCGTGGCCGCGGAGAATTTTTCCAGAATGGGCGTCGCGAATGTCGACGTAGTGAATGCCTCCGCCGAGGAGTATCTCCGACGCGACGGCCTGCGTTTCGACTGGATTTACGCCGATCCCGACCGCCGCTCGGACAAGGGCCGCAAACTGGTGCGGCTGGAGGATTGTTCGCCCGACATCGTCGCCCTGAAGCCGCGTCTGAAGCAGGTTTCGGGGCGTCTGTGCGTCAAGAACTCCCCGCTGTTCGACGTCGGCGAGGCCCTCCGGCTCTTTCCCGACAGCCGCGTGGAGGTGCTCTCGCTCGGCGACGAATGCAAGGAGGTCGTGGTCTATGACGACGGCACGGGACCGCTCGTCACCGCCACGGCTCTCGGGCGCGGGAGTTTTTCGGCCGCTCCGGGCGAGACCGCACCCCCTCCGGGCCGTTTCGACCCGGAGCGTTACGGCTATCTGGTGATCCCCGACGTGTCGTTGCAGAAGGCCCGTCTCGCGCGGATTCACCTTGCGGGAAAAGCCGACATCTGGAGCGACAACGGCTACGGCTTCGCCGTGGAGGAGCCGGAAGGCGTGCTGGGACGGACCTTCGCCGTCGAAAGCATCGAACCCTACGATCCCAAACGGCTCAAGCGCGAACTGAAAGGCCGCGAGGCGGAGGTGCTCAAGCGTGATTTCCCGCTCGCCGCCGAGGAGTTGATGCGCCGCCTGGGGCTGCATGCCGGGGCCGGCCTGCGGCTGGCCTTCACGAAAATCGGGAACGATTTTTGGGTTATCCGTTTAAAATAGCTACATTTGCCTGATTGCCAGGCTGCGACTTATGAAATTCAGCGATTTTCTGACATACTTCACCGACACGATTTTCCGGCGCGACGTCACCGAATGGCGCAACCCCGTCGTGCGGTGGCTCGTGCAGCAATACCGCCTGCTGTTCTACACGGCCCGCGGCCTGCTCGAACACGGAACCATCGTCCGTTCGGCGGCGCTCACGTTCTACACGCTGATGTCGCTGGTGCCGATTCTCGCGGTGGTATTCGCCGTGGTGAAAGGATTCGGGCTGGCCGACGGACTGATCGAAAACCTCTACGGTCTCTTCCCCCGAAACCCCGACATTGTCGACTACATCGTCAACTTCGCCGAAAACGCCCTGGCACGTACGCAGGGCGGCGTGGTGGCCGCCGTGGCGCTGGTCATGCTTTTCTGGGCCGTGATCCGGGTCTTCGGGTCGATCGAAAGCGCCTTCAACAACATCTGGGAGGTCAAGGTCGAGCGCAGCATCACCCGCCAGTGGACCGACTACATCGCCGTGGTGATGATCGTGCCGATCCTCTGGATCGTGGCCAACGCCGTGGGCAACTATGCCGAGCAGCTGCTCGGATTCGACGACAGCTGGTATTTCAACCTGCTGTCGCACCTTGCCTCGATGATCGTCATCTGGGTGATGTTCACCTTCCTCTACATCGTCATACCCAACGCCAGAGTGCGTTTCGGCAGCGCCCTGATGGCCGGCATCGTCGCCGGGACGATTTTTCTGCTCTTCCAGTGGGGCTACGTCTACGTGCAGCGGTGGATGACCTCGTACAACGCCATCTACGGCAGTTTCGCGGCCCTGCCGCTGCTGCTCATCTGGCTGCAGACCTCATGGCAGATCCTGCTCTTCGGCGGCGAGCTCTCGTTCGCCTACCAGAACATCGCCCGCTTCGCCGAGGAGCGCGAATCGCTGCTCATCAGCTACGACCAGCGCCGCAAGGTGATGCTCGCCGTGATGCTGACCGTCGTCCGGCGCTTCCGCGAGCAGGGCGGCGCCACCCCCGCCGACGCGATCCGCAAGCGGCTCGACCTGCCGACGCGCATCGTCAACGACGTGCTCTTCCAGCTCGTGCAGGCGGGGCAGCTGATCGCCGTGCGCAGCGGCGACGGCGAACGCGAAGTGGCCTACTCACCGGCACACGAGATATCGACCCTGACCCTCTACGGCGTGCTGAAGGCCGTGGAGCAGTGGGGGCAGACCGGACTGGACTTCTCCCAGACGCCCGACCTGGCGCGCGTGGACCGGGAGGTGGAAAAACTCAAGCAGGAGACGCTCCGCTCGCCCGACAACGTGCGGATCGTGGACCTGCTGTAACCCCGCGGTTTCCGGACGGCGGGGCCCGACAAGACTAAACCGACAGCATGAAACGTGTCGTCATCATCGGCAGCGGCAACCTCGCGGAGGCGCTGGCCCGCGCCGTGGCAGAGAGCAACCTGCAACTCGTACAGATTTACGCCCGCAATGCGGAGCGCGCACGCGCCGTCGCCACACTCGCCGCGACGCGCTGGACCACGCAGCCGGCCGAGCTGGCCGATGCTGACCTCTACCTCGTCGCCGTGAGCGACCGCGCCGTTGCCGAGGTGGCCGCCGCGCTGCCCCTGCCCGCACACGCCTGCGTCGCCCACACGGCCGGGAGCGTGCCGCTCGACGTACTGCCCGGCCGCTGCGCCCACCGCGCCGTCTTCTATCCGATGCAGACCTTCACGAAGGGGCGCCGCGTCGACTTCGCGCAGATTCCGATCTTCCTGGAGTGCGACGACGAGGCCTTCTATCCCGAACTGGAGGCCTTTGCGCGGCAGCTTTCGCAGACGGTGATCCGGGCCGACTCGGCGCGGCGCGCGAAGATCCACCTCGCGGCGGTCTTCGCCTGCAACTTCGCCAACCACATGTACGTCCTCGGCGAGCAGATCGCCCGCAGCGCCGGGCTCGACTTCGGGGTGCTGAAACCCCTCGTGCGCGAGACCGCCGAGAAGGCCCTCGACGCCGCCTCGCCCGCCGACGTGCAGACAGGACCCGCCGTGCGCCACGACCTCGCGACGCAGGAGCGCCACCTGCGGCTGCTCGGCGACGATATGCAACTCAAGGAAATCTATTCAACGATAAGTCAACACATATGGGAAACTTCAAGGAAGAGATAGCGCACTGCGAGGCGTTCATCTTCGACGTCGACGGCGTCATGACCGACGGGGGCATCATCCCCACACCCGACGGCGACTTCATCCGCCGCTACAATGCCAAGGACGGCTACGCACTGGCCTATGCCGTCAAGCTCGGATACCGGGTCTGCATCATCACCGGAGGCCGGGGCCACATGCTCGAATACCGGCTCCGCATGCTGGGCATCAAGCACTTCTACACGGACTGCATGGACAAGATCACGACCATGCGCCGCTACCTGGCCGAGGAGGGCATCGACCCGGCCCACGCCATCTACATGGGTGACGACATCCCCGATCTGGAGTGCATGCGCGCCGTAGGCATTCCGGTCTGCCCGGCCGATGCCGTGTCGGAGGTCATCGAGGCGTCGCGCTACGTCTCGGAGTTCCGCGGCGGCGAGGGCGCCGTGCGCGACATCATCGAACAGGTGCTGCGCGCCCGCGGCGACTGGGCCCGCGACTCGATGGGCGTCACCCCCTCGTCGCTGGTCGCCTCGCGCTGACCCCTCACTCCTCCCCAAAACCCAAACCGACCCGAAACATGAAAAAGACACTGCTGACCCTGCTGCTCGGCGGCCTTGCCGCCGGGCTTCACGCACAGAGTTTCACCGAATGGCAGGACCCCGAGGTCAATGCCGTCAACCGCCTGCCGATGCGGGCAACCTGTTTTGCCTACGAATCCGCCGACGCGGCGGCCGCAGGCGACAAGAGCGCCTCGGAGCGCTTTCTCACGCTCGACGGCGAGTGGCGCTTCTGCTGGGTGCGCCATACCGACGAGCGCCCGACGGAGTTCTTCCGCACGGACTTCAACGACGGTGCCTGGGGCACGATGCCCGTGCCGGGAATGTGGGAGCTGAACGGATACGGCGACCCGCAATACCTCAACATCGGCTATCCGTGGCGCGAACAGTTCGAGAACGACCCGCCGCACGTCCCCGTGCAGGAGAACCACGTGGGTTCGTACCGCCGCTGGATCGACATCCCGGCCGAATGGTCGGGCCGCGAGATCGTCGCGCACTTCGGCTCCGTGACCTCGAACCTCTACCTGTGGGTCAACGGCCGCTTCGTCGGCTACAGCGAGGACTCGAAGCTCGAGGCCGAGTTCGATATCACACGCTACGTCCGCCCGGGCCGCAACCTCTTCGCCATGCAGGTCTTCCGCTGGTCGGACGGCACCTACCTCGAGGATCAGGACTTCTTCCGCCTGGCGGGCATCGCGCGGGAGAGCTACCTCTATGCCCGTGACCGGCGCCACGTGGCCGACATCCGGCTCGACGCCTCCCTCTCGGAGAACTACACGCGCGGCACGCTCGGCGTGGGGCTCACCTTCCCGGCGGCGGCCCGTGGCTGCACGGCCGAGGTCGCCCTCACGGCACCCGACGGGGTGCCCGTCGCAAGCGGCGCAGTGAAGGTCACGGGACGGACGGCCCGCCTGGCGCTCGACGCGGGGAAGGTCCGGCCGTGGTCGGCCGAAACGCCCGAGCTCTACGGCGTGACGGTGACGCTGCGCGACGCCGCCGGGCGCACGCTCGAGGTCATCCCGCTCCGCACGGGATTCCGCGAGGTGAAGATCCTGAACGGACAGCTGCTCGTCAACGGGCAGCCGATCCTCCTCAAGGGGGCGAACCGCCACGAGATGGACCCCGACGGCGGCTATGTCGTCTCGCGCGAACGCATGCTGCAGGACATCCGCCTCTTCAAGGAGAACAACTTCAACGCCGTGCGCACGTGCCACTATCCGGACGATCCCTACTGGTACGAGCTCTGCGACCGCTACGGGCTCTACATGGTCGCCGAGGCCAACATCGAATCGCACGGCATGGGCTACGACGAGCGGACCCTCGCGCGCGATCCCCGCTATGCGAAAGCGCACCTCGAGCGCAACATGCGCAACGTGCAGCGCAACGTCAACCACCCGGCCGTCATCATCTGGTCGCTGGGCAACGAGGCGGGCGACGGCGCCAACTTCGACGCCTGCTTCGACTGGATCAAGGCCTGGGACCCCTCGCGCGTCATCCAGTACGAGCGGGCCGACGACACGCCCGGCAACCGCAATACGGAGATCTTCTGCCCGATGTACTGGAGCTACGACCTGTGCCGCAAATACCTCGCGACGAACCCCTCGCGGCCGCTCATCCAGTGCGAATACGCCCACGCGATGGGCAACTCGCTCGGCGGCTTCGGCCTCTACTGGCAACTCATCCGCAGCGAACCCCGCTATCAGGGCGGCTTCATCTGGGACTTCGTCGACCAGTCGCTGCGCAAGCAGGGCCGCAACGGCGTGACGGTCTACGGCTACGGCGGCGACTGGAACCCCTACGACGCCTCGGACCAGAACTTCTGCGACAACGGCCTCGTCTCGCCCGACCGCGTGCCGAATCCCCACATGCACGAGGCCCGCTACTGGCAGCAGCCGCTGTGGAGCTCGTTCGCGGAGGAGAGCAACACGCTGTCGGTTTTCAATGAAAACTTCTTCCGCGCGATCGACAACTGCTACCTGCGCTGGAGCGTGCTGTGCGACGGCGAGGCGGTGCAGAGCGGCCTTGTCGCCGACCTTTGCGTCGCCCCGCAGCGCGACACGACCCTCCGCCTCCCGATCCGCCGCGAGGCGCTGCCCGCCGCCGGCGAGCTGCTGCTCAACGTCGAATACCGCCTGCGGGATGCCGAGCCGCTGCTCGCCCCCGACCACCGCCTGGCCTACCAGCAGTTCACGCTGCGCGCCGCGGCACCGGCCGACCTCACGGTCGCCGAACGCCGGGCCGACCGCCACAACTCGCTCGGAGAGATCACGGTGCGCGACAACGACCGCAACTACCTCATCGTCGAGAGCCCCCTCGTGCGGATCGACTTCCGCCGCACGGACGGCCTGATGACCCGCTACGAGGTGTGCGGCACGCGGCTGCTGGACGAAGGGGCCGTGCTGGAGCCCAACTTCTGGCGCGCCCCCACCGACAACGACTTCGGCGCGGGGCTCCAGCGCAAGAACCGCGTCTGGGACGACCCGGGGCTGCGGCTCACCTCGCTCGAGCACGCAACGGAGCAGGGCGTAGCCACCGTCACGGTCCGCTATGCGCTGGAGCGCACGGGCGGCACGCTGACGCTCGAATACCGCATCGACAACGCCGGCGAGATCGCCGTGCACGAGGCGCTCGAGGCCGACGACGAGCGCAGCGGTGTGCCCGACCTGATGCGTTTCGGCATGCGCATGCGCATGCCCGCGGCCTTCGACCGCATCGACTACTACGGACGCGGCCCGTGGGAGAACTACGCCGACCGCAAGGACGGCGCCCTGCTGGGCCGCTACCGGCAGGCGGTCGAGGAGCAGTTCTACCCCTACATCCGCCCGCAGGAGACCGGCACGAAGACGGACGTGCGGCGCTGGCGCCAGCACGATCCGGCGGGCCGCGGCGTGGAGATCACGGCCGCCGCGCCCTTCTCGGCCTCGGCGCTGCACTACGCGCAGGAGGCGCTCGACGAGGGGCTCTCGAAACGGCAGGGGCACTCGCCCGAGGTCGAAGCCGACGACGCCGTCTGGCTCACGATCGACAAGGCGCAGTACGGACTGGGCGGCATCGACTCGTGGGGCCAGATCACCGAACCCGAATACCGCCTTCCCTACGGCGACTACGAGTTCCGCTTCCTCATCCGGCCCGTCCGGTAACCGCCGATGCGAAACCCGGGGGCGACGATGAAACCGACATGGACTGTAGATGTAGGGACGATGATGCGTCGGTTTCTGTTGCTGATCTCTCTTTTTGCCGGCATGGGGAGCGTGCACGCACAGAGCGGCACGCTCCGCATGCGGCTTGTCGACCGCACCGGCCGGGAGCCGGTCGCGGGGGCCGTCGTCGAACTGCTCGCGCAGGCCGACACGACCCGCAATCCCCTCTACACCGCCTCGGGCGGTGACGGCGAAGTGCGCCTGCAGCAGGTCCCGGCCGGCGAATGGCTGCTGCGCGTCACCTCGCTCGGATACAAGCCCCTCGCACGTCCGGTCCGCACGTCGGGCGGCGACGAGGAGCTCGGCACGCTCGAACTGACACCCGACGCCGAGACGATCGAGGAGGTCGTGCTCGAGGTCCCGGCCCTGCGCTCGTCGATCCGGGGCGACACGTTGAGCTACCGCGCCTCGGCCTTCAAGGTGACGTTCGGCGCCGACGCCGGGGCACTCATCGGCAAGATGCCGGGACTGGAGATCGCCGACGGCGTCATCGAGGCGCAGGGCCGCACCGTGCAGCGGGTCTTCGTCGACGGCCGCGAGTTTTTCGGCAGCGACGTGATGTCGGCCATCCGCAACATCCCGGCCGACATGGTCGAGAGCATCGACGTCTTCAATTCGCAGGGCGACCAGTCGGAATTTACGGGCGTGGACATCGGCGACGGCTACACGGCCATCAACATCGTGACGCAGCCCGACAAGCGGCGCGGCGCCTTCGGGCGGCTCTTTGCCGGATACGGGCTCACGGACAAGTACATCGGCGGTGGCAACGTCAACATCTTCAACCAGTCGCGGCGTCTTTCGATCATCGCGCTGGCAAACAGCGTCAACATCCAGAACTTCTCCTTCGAGGATATTCTCGGCACCACGGACCAGGGGCAGGCCAAGGCGCGGGCCGGCAGCGACAACTTCATGGTGCGGCCGCTCGAGGGCATCTCGACCGTGCAGGCCGTGGGGGGTCAACTACAGCGACGACTGGGGCAAGCGGGCCAAGATCACGGCCAGCTACTTCTTCAACCGCGCCGACAACCGCAACGAAAGCCTCACCGACCGGCAGACCTTCACCTCGACGGAGAAGCTCGTGCTCTACGACGCGCAGGGCGACAGCCGCATCGAGAACACCAACCACCGCTTCAACTCGCGCTTCGACTACCGCTTCAATGATCGCCACTAGCTGATGATGCGCACGGCGTTCAGCATCCAGGACTACCTCCAGCAGGGCGAGACCTTCAGCCGCACGGACAACCGCTTTTCGGAGGAGGACATCCGCTTCGTCAACCGCCGCCGCAGCTTCTCCTTCAACGACCGCTTCGGCTACACGGTCTCGAACAACCTCATCTACCGCTAGCGCCTGCCCGGGAAGCTGCTGCGCAACCTGACCTTCGGCGTCGGGGGCCGCTACAGCGGCGGCGATCAGTACAGCCTGCCGCGGCAGTACACCTTCCACGACGAGGCCGATATCGAGGCCGACACGGCCGACTGCGACGCGCGCAACATCTCGCGCACGCGGCGCGAACAGCCCGGCTACTCGGTCAACGGCAACGTCACCTACACGCAGGCCCTGAACCGCCGCTCGCGCATGAGCGCCGAGTACCGCGTCACCTACGCCGCCAACAGCGTCGACCGCCGCACGGTGCTCTTCGACGAGGCGGCGGGCACCTTCGCCGAAACGCCCGATCCGCGGCAGTCGACCGACTACGAGTACGACTTCCTGACGCAGCGCGCGGGTCTCTCCTACCAGTACCTTTTCCGCAAGACGAAGGTTGCGGCGTCGCTCTACTACCAGCACGTCGACTTCAGCGGCGACTACCGCCTGCCCGAGGAGGCCCGGACCGAGGCCTCCTACGACAACCTCACCTACAACTTCATCGGCAACATCCACTTCAACGCCAGCAACCTGCTCAAGATCAACGCCACGTCGCAGACACGCAACCCCCGCGCCACGGACCTCCAGAGCATCGTCAACACGACCAACCGTCAGAATGTCTTTGCCGGAAACCCTGCGCTGCGCCCCGTCTACACGCACGACTTTACAGCGCAGTATATCCGCACGAACGCCGGGAAGGGGCGGACCTTCACCGTGACACTCCGCTTCACGGCCTCGCCCAACACGATCGCCGATTCGCTCGTGATCGACACCCCGGACTTCGTGATCGACGACGACGGAACCCGCCTCGGCGCCGGCAACCAGTTCGTGCGCCCGGTCAACCTCGCCGGCTACTGGAACCTGCGCACGACCCTCAACTACGGCTTCCCGGTCCGTTTTCTGCGCAGCAACCTCAACCTGCGGGCCGGCGTCACGACGGGACGCATCCCGAGCATCATCAACGGCACGCGCAACCTGCTGCACGGCAACTCCTACAACGCGGGGCTGACGCTCGGCAGCAACATCTCCGAAAACATCGACTTCAAGATCGCCTACACGGGCTACTACAACATCAGCCGCAACTCGTCGAAGGTCCGCACCGTGGACAACGACTACGTGAACCACTACCTGACGGCCGGCCTGAACCTCATGCTGGGGCAGCGGCTCCTCCTGCGCGCCAGCGCCGACTACACCTGCTACCGGGGCATCACCGATCCGTTCCGCGAGGAGCGGCTGATCTGCAACCTGCAGGCGGGCTGCAAGCTCTTCCGGCAGCGGCTGGGCGAGGTGACCGTCGGGGTCAACGACCTCTTCGACCGGGGCGGCACGTCGTTCCGCCGGACCGTCACGGGCACCTACATCCGCAACGTCACCAACCTCGGTCTGGGACGCTACTTCCTCGTGCAGTTCACCTACAACCTGCGGCTCTTCCCGCGGCAGGGTGCCGCCGTGACGCGCCTGCTCGAGGAGGGTGAATAGCGGGGCCGGGCGGGAATACGCAGGACAACACAAGAGAAGGGCGGCAGCACGAAGCTGTCGCCCTTTTCCGTATCGGGATGCCGCGGAGGCTACTCCTCGATGAAGTCGATGTTCACCTGGCGCTGGAAGACCTCCTGCAGCGAGATGTTGGTCTCGGTGGCCGAAACGCCCGGAATGCGCAGCACGCCGTCGAAGATCGTCCGCATCAGGTGCTCGCTGTCCACGCAGTAGAGCTTCACGAGGATGTTCCCCGAGCCGGTGATGAAGTGGCACTCGACGATCTCGGGGATCTCCTTCAGGTGCTCGACCGTCTGCTTGAGCAGCTGCGGGTCCTTGAGCGTGATGTTGATGTGGGCGCAGACGTCGAATCCCATCATCTTGGGATCGACGATGAGCCGGCTGCCCAGAATCACGCCCGCCTCGTCGAGCTTGCGGATGCGCTGGTGGATGGCGGCACCCGAAATCCCGCACTCGCGCGCAATCTCCAGGAAGGGCATGCGGGCGTTCTTTATCAGGAACTTGAGTATCTTGCGATCAATCGCGTCCAGGGTTGTCTTGGGCATTTCGCGTATTATTTGATGACGTTCAACTCCTTGCCGACCTTCTTGAAGGCGGCGATGCAGCGGTCAAGCTGTTCGAAGGTATGTCCGGCCGAGACCTGTACGCGGATGCGGGCCTGTCCCTTCGGTACGACGGGGTAGTAGAATCCCGTGACGAAGACATCCTCGTCCTGCAGTTTGGCGGCGAAGTCCTGCGACAGCTTGGCGTCGTAGAGCATCACGGCACAGATGGCCGACTGCGTGGGCTTGATGTCGAAGCCGGCGGCCATCATGCCCGCGCGGAAGTGCTCGACGTTGGCCACGAGACGGTCGTGCAGCTCGTTGCTCTCGGCCAGCATGCGGAACAGTTCGATCCCGGCCCCCACGACGGCGGGCGGCAGTGAGTTCGAGAAGAGGTAGGGGCGCGAACGCTGGCGCAGCATGTCGATGATCTCCTTGCGGCCGGTCGTGAAGCCACCCACGGCGCCGCCGAAGGCCTTGCCGAGCGTACCCGTCAGGATGTCGACCTGCCCGCGCAGGTTGTAGAGTTCGGTGATGCCGCGGCCCGTCTTGCCGAGCACGCCGGCCGAATGGCACTCGTCGACCATCACCAGCGCGTCGTACTTCTCGGCCAGGGCGCAGATCTTGTCGAGCGGCGCGGCGTTGCCGTCCATCGAGAAGACGCCGTCGGTGCAGATGATGCGGAAGCGCTGTGCCTGGGCCTTCTTGAGGCACTCCTCCAGCTCGCCCATGTCGGCATTGGCATAGCGGTAGCGCACGGCCTTGCACAGACGCACGCCGTCGATGATCGAGGCGTGGTTCAGCGCATCGGAGATGATGGCGTCCTGCTCGCCGAAGAGCGGCTCGAAGACGCCGCCGTTGGCATCGAAGCAGGCGGCATAGAGGATCGTGTCCTCGGTGCCGAAGTAGTCGGCGATGGCCTTTTCGAGCTGCTTGTGGATATCCTGGCAGCCGCAGATGAAGCGCACGGACGACATGCCGTAGCCGCGGGCGTCCATGGCCCGTTTGGCCGCCTCGATGAGGCGCGGATTGTCCGAAAGGCCCAGATAGTTGTTGGCGCAGAAGTTCAGCACCTTCCGACCTGCAACCTCGATTTCGGCACGCTGGGGGGATTCGATCACCCGTTCGTGCTTGTAAAGCCCGGCAGCCTCGATTTCGGCGAGTTCATGCTGCAAATACTCCTTGATTTTTCCGTACATATCGCGTTAAGGTTTTTAATGAATTCCGCGTTGCGAGTATCAATCTGTTACAAATATACGATTATTTTCCGAAAACCGGCTGTCGTTGTTCATTTTTTTCGCCCGCCGGCTTACGATTCGTCACCGGACGGCGTGCGGGCCGTGCCGCAGGGCCCTTTTTTGCCCCGCCGGGCTCTTTTTTTACGGAACGGGCCGCAGTCTCCCGGTTTTTTCCTACCTTTGTATTCGACAACGAAAAATTCTATCACCCAACAAATACGGTCTTATGAAAAAAGAGTGTGTATTAGTCAGCGGCGGCGCCGGATACATCGGCTCGCACACCGCCGTGGAGCTCATCAACGCCGGTTACGACGTGGTGATCGCCGACAACTTCTCGAACAGCGACATCCACGCCGTCGAGGGCGTGCGCAAGATCACGGGCGTCGACGTGCCGTGCGTCGAGGTGGACTGCTGCGACATGGAGGCCTTCCGCACGAAGGTCTTCGAAAAGTACGAATTCAACTCGGTGATTCACTTTGCGGCCTCGAAGGCCGTGGGCGAGTCGGTCGAGCAGCCCCTCAAGTACTACCGCAACAACCTCACGTCGTTCATGAACGTCATCACCCTGATGCGCGACTTCAAGCGGCCGAACATCGTCTTCTCGTCGTCGTGCACCGTCTACGGCGAGCCGGACAAGCAGCCCGTCACGGAGCAGACGCCCCGCAAGCCGGCCGAGTCGCCCTACGGCAACACAAAGACCATGTGCGAGGACATCCTGCGCGACTCGATCAAGGCCTACGAGGGGCTCAAGGGCATCGCGCTGCGCTATTTCAACCCCATCGGCGCCCACCCCTCGGCGCTGATCGGCGAGCTGCCGCGCGGCGTGCCGCAGAACCTCGTGCCCTACATCACGCAGACGGCCGCCGGACTGCGCGAGTGCCTCTCGGTCTTCGGCGACGACTATCCGACGCCCGACGGGTCGTGCATCCGCGACTACATCGACATCGTCGACCTGGCCAAGGCCCACGTGACGGCCATCCGCCGCATGATCGAGAACCGCAACAAGGAGGCCTACGAGATCTTCAACATCGGCACGGGACGCGGCGTCTCGGTGCTGGAGCTGATCCGCAAGTTCCAGGAGGTCAACCACCTGAAGCTCAACTACAAGATCGCACCGCGCCGTGCGGGCGACATCATCGCCATCTGGGCCGACCCCACGCGTGCGAACAACGAGCTGGGATGGAAGGCCGAGCGCACGCTCGACGAGACGCTCGTCTCGGCGTGGAACTGGGAGAAGCACCTGCGCGGCATCAAGTAGCCGCCGCACACACACCGCAGCATGCAGGAGACGGGGCGCCGGGGCGCTCCGTCTCTTTTTTGCCCCTTTGCCACGCACCGGACTGTACACCGAGCCCTATTCCGGACCGCGTGCCAGGCTCTGCTCCGGACCGCATGGCAGCCACCTGCTCCCGCACACCGTCATCGCCGCACCGCCGCTTGCGCCGCTCCCGTGTCGTCCGCATCATTGCTGCTCACTGCGCGCCGTCCGCATCTTCGTCCGCCGCCCGTCACCAGCCTGCCACATTCCCGACCACGCCGTCCCCCGTGCCTGCCGCAGCCCGGCGGCTTTTCTCCGACCTTCCGGTGTGCGTTTCGCACACGTCACGCAACAAATGTATGCACATTTGCTCAACATGCTGAAAATAAACATATTACAATCAAGGCGGAAAAAGACAATCTCCTGACAGAAAGCAAGTTGCATTTTTCCGGTTTCCCGGCCGGACGGCACGGCGCTACCGATCCGTAATTTGCACGATGCTTTTTTTTGCTTATATTGGCGGAAGATTATCACTAACACCTTACTTACATGAGAAAACTTGTACACAAAATGCTCTGTGCCGCAGCCATCGTGCTCACGGTATCGCTCCTCTCCTGCCAGAAGGATGAATCGGACCCGAATCCCCCGCAGACTCAGGAGGCGCCGACGATCGCGATCGAGGTCACGGCCGCCGAAAGCGACCATGCCCTCTACACGATCACCGTGGAGCACGCCGAACAGGCCTACTTCCTGACGCTCGAATCCGACATGACGGAGCCGACCGACGAGATGATAAGCTAGATCGGCACCCGGCTCTCCGACGGTGTGAACCGGGATCTGCGGGCCGAGGGGCTGACCGCCTCGACGTCCTACACGGTCTATGCCCTTGCCATCGGCGCCGACGGCAAGACAGCCCGCGACCGAAAGGAGTTCCTCACGGCGGATGTCGTGGTGGACAACAATTCGCTGCACGCCACCACGGCCATGGGCGTCTACTACGGATGCACCTTCAGCGAGAATGCGGCCAACTACTACTTCATGCTCACCGACTGCCCCTTCCAGAACGGCATCGCACAGGGCGCAGGCAAGATGGTCTACTTCGACTGCTACGGTCCGGTCAGCGACACGCCCAGTCACGCCATCATCCCCACGGGCAAGTACACCTACGAGGACGGCGTAACCCACGAGCAGTTCCGGATCAGCAACGAGTCGACCGTGCTGCTCACCGTGGACGAGTCGGGCAAAATCACCGACAACATCTACTTCAGCGAGGGTGAGCTCGACATCACCTCCGACCCGAGCGGATCGTACACGATCGAGGGACGCTTCGTCACGCGCGGGGGCGAGGAGATGCGCATCTCCTACACGGGAACCATGGAGCTGACCAACCAGTCGGGCGTCTACGGCGAGGACATCACCGTGGAGACGACCTACGCATATTCCGACATGACCTACTACGGCGACGCCTACGGTGCCGGATTCAGCGAATACTATTTCCGCCTCGGCGACATGACGCCGGACAGCGACGGCAATCCCCTCGGATCGGGCTACGTACTGGACTTCGACCTGTGGGGCGCCACCTCGGCGGATGCGGACAACGCCGTCCTGCCCGAGGGAACCTACACCTTCAGCAGCGATATCGCCCTCAACACGATCGCTGCGGACAAGAGCTGTGGACACTACACGCTTCCCGACGGCTCGGCCCGCTACCGCATCGACTACAAGGAGGGTACGGCCACGGTGAAACATACGGCCGACGGCTACGAGATCAGCGGCCATTTCGTCCTCGAAGACGGCTACCGGCTCAACTTCTCCTACAAGGGTGCGCTGACCTTCAAAAACATGGCCCCGGCCGTCTCGGAGGACATCAACGAGGTCTTCGCCGAGGGTGTGGGCTACTACTACGGCGACCTTTACGGCTACGGCACGGCGAACTACACACTCTCCTTCACGAGCAGCGACGGAAAGACCGTGCTGATGATCGACATGAACGACGTGCTCGACGAATCGCACGATCCCGTCATCAGCGAAGGGACCTACACGCTCGACGAGAACGGCAGCGCCGCCGCAGGCAAATACTACGAGGGCGTCATCGACATGTGGGGTCCCATGGGCACCTACTGCACGATAAACGCCGGCACGGATCAGGAGGAGTACCTGCTCGTCAACGGCGGCACCTTCACCGTCACGCACAAGGAGCCGGGCTACGGCTTCACGTTCGACTTCACGACGCAGGGCGGAACGAAGGTTCAGGGTAGCTACGACGGGGAGTTCAAGATCATCCAATAATCCCCGAAGACCCGGCATCGGCCGGACAACACGAAACCGGGCGGAGCTTGACAGAAGCTCCGCCCGGTTTTTTCAGGCACCGATCTGCGGCGTCAGCGGCGGCGGATGTTGTCGGAGAGGGTCTCCAGCCGTCCGGGACCGTCGTAGAGGACGCGCGCCGACGAGGAGGCCTCGATCTTGAGCAGCTCCGAACACCACACCTCGGCCTTCGAGTAGCTCGACGCCCGGATGTCATAGCGTTTCACGCGCAGATCGGGGGCCGAGAATTCGCCCTGCGACGAGAGCTGCACGGTCACATCCTCCACGACGGCCGAGCCCGTCAGGGCGAGCTTGCCGTAGGAGCCCACCGTCGCCTCGCACCGCCGGCCGGCAAAGGCGCCGCGGAGCGACCCGCTGCTGTAGACCGAAACCTTCAGGTCCGCGACCTCGATCGCCCCGGCAGCCTGCGCATAGCTCGACACGCCGAGCGAGGCCGCATCGGCCTTCACCGCACCCGAGTATTTGCCGCCGCTGCTGACCGCGAGGTTCACCTGCGCGGCACGGATGTCGCCGTTGAGGGAGCCGTAGCTGCCCACCGAGACGTCGGCCGTCCCGGTGCACGTCAGCGCCCCCTTCAGCACGCCGTAGCTGGCGACGGAGAGCTGCGCACCGGCACACTCGATCGTTCCCTCGTAAGTGCCGTAGCTCGACACCTGGAGCCGCGTCCGCCCCGAATCGACCAGATCGGCCTTCACCTCGCCGTAGGCCGACATCGAGATGTTGAAATCGGCTCCGCGAAGCGGCAGGCGGCTCTCGACACCGGCATAGGAGCCCACGTGGATCTCCCGCAGCGAGGCTGACACGGGAACCACCACCGAGATGGAGAGGTTCTCGATCCGGCGGGTCCGGCTCGAATTCGGCGACAGGCTGAATGCCAGGCATCCGCCCCGGCGCTCCAGCCTCAGGAAGTCGATCACGTTGTCGTCGGCCGTCACCGTGATGGTCCGGGCCGAGGGGCTGATGACGACCTTGAAGAAGGCGCCGGTCTCGATGGCCGTGTAGTCGCCCGCCTCGCCCCAGTCCTGCGTGACGCGCCGCCCGCTGCCCGAGAGCACGCGCGGTATCTGTCGGCTGCTCACGCCCGCCGCGCGCTTGATGTTCGTGCCGATCTGTCCCTCGGTGTTGTAGAGCAGGCGTATCTGCTCGGCCGAGAGCACCTCGGCGAAGCGGTCCACGTAGTCGCGCTTGACCTGCGCCACGGCGGCGATGTTGGCCAGCCGCTCCTTGAGGGCCGCGCGCTGCGCCGCCTCGCCCGAAATCACCGGATCGGGCACGCTCCTTATGGCGCGGTCGAGCGCCTCGCGGTAGGCCTTGTAAATGGGGTCGAATGCCTTGACCTGTTTGGCCGAGAGGTCCAGTTCGCGGATCACCTCCTCGCGGGCGGCGGCGTTCAGCTCCTCGAGCGACTGGCTCTCCAGCGCGGCGGATTCGATGGCGTCGATGGCGGCCCGGACTTCGGCGACGGCCCGCCGCATCTCCCGGTCACCGGGTGCGGCCCCGGCACCGAGCGCCAGGCCGAGGGCACAGATCAGAATGAAAAAGCGTTTCATGGTATCGGATGGTTTAGAGTTGCTGGTTGTAGAAGATGTCGTCGTAATTCTCCGCGGCGGCCTGCTGCAGCGTCTCGGCCGAGGCCGTCGAGAGGAGTCCTTCGATGCCGGGCTCCGCGGCGACGGGCTGCCGCAGGCGGTGGGCCGTGACGATGCCCGCCGCGACGACCGCCGCGACGGCAAATCCGAGGCTTACGCGGAGCAGCGACCGCCGCACGGGGCCTTCGGTCCGATTGCGGCCCGCAGCCGGGCAGCCGACGGTGCCGGTTGCCGCGGCACGGCGGGCGATCTGCCCGCGGATGCGGTCGTGCAGCGCCTCGAAGCGCTCCTCGGAGAGCTCGTAGGGCAGGCGCCGGTCGTTGTTGTCGATCACAGGGTTCATACTTCCTCCTTGAGTTTTTGTTTGAGTTTTTCCACCGCACGGTGGTAGTTCACACGCAGTGTCTCCTCGCGCAGCCCGAGTATCGGGGCGATCTCGCCGTAGGAGAGTCCGTCGTAGTAGCGGAGGTTGAAGACCAGCCGCTGCCGCAGCGGCAGGGCCAGCACCTCCTGCTGGAAACGGACGAGCATCCGGTCGGCCTCCGCCGCGGCATTTTCGGCCACGCGGCCGGCCAGCTCGCGGCTCACGTCGTCGAGCGAGGTAAAGAGCCCGCGTCGCCGGCGCCGCAGCAGCGAGAGCGCCGTGTTGGTGGCGATGCGGTAGAGCCACGCCCGCAGCTCAGCTCCGTCGCCGCGGAAGTCCTCCAGGGCGTCCCAGGCCCGGACGAAGCTCTCCTGCACGACATCCTCGGCGTCCTCGTGCACGACGACCAGCCGCCGCACGTGCCAGTAGAGCGGGCGCAGGAAGAGCCCGACCACCCGGTCGAAGGCTTCGCGCCGGGTGGCCGCATCGCGCAGCCGCGCCAGCATCTCCTCGGATATGTGACACTTTTCCTGCATGGGTTCCGAACATAAGACGCCGCAAGGGGGCAAAAGTTACATCCGAAGATAAAAAATTTTTCTCCTCCATCCGATTTTCCCGCAGGGATTTCCCAATCCGGAAAATTTCGCTTATCTTTGCGCTCCCAAAGCAGGCGGAATTGGGATGCGGTCCGCGAGGCCGTGTTGAGAACCGCCGTAGGTAACACGTTAAAATTTTACAACCACATGAAAACCATTCCTGTAAAGGCCATCAAGCGCGACGCGTTCGGCAAGAAGGCCGCCAAGGCAATCCGCCGCGAGGGTCTGACGCCCTGCGTACTGTGCGGCAACGGCGAGACGGTCGCCTTCACGGTCGACCCCCGCGAGGTGAAGCCCCTGATCTACACCCCCAGCTCGTACATCGTCGAGTTCGACTTCGACGGCAAGAAGGAGCTGGCCGTGCTGCGCGAGGCACAGTTCCACCCCGTGCGTGAGGAGATCCTCCACCTGGACTTCTACCGCATCGCCGCCGGCAAGCCCGTTTCGATCGCCATTCCGGTGCGCCTGACCGGCAACGCCGAGGGTGTGAAGGTCGGCGGCAAGCTGACGCTGTCGGCCCGCAAGCTCACCGTGAGCGCCCTGGTCGAGAACCTGCCCGACGAGATCGTCGTGGACGTAACGAACCTCGGCGTCGGCAAGACGATCTTCGTAGGCGACCTGAAGTTCGAGAACCTGAAGTTCGTGACGCCCGCCACAGCAGCCGTCTGCGCCGTCCGCGTAACCCGTGCTTCGCGCGGTGCCGACGCCGCAGCCGCAGCGAAATAGCAACGGCACGCATAGCGTATGAAATACCTCATTGTTGGGCTCGGGAACATCGGTGCCGAATACGCCGGAACCCGCCACAACATCGGTTTCAAAGTGTTGGACGCCCTCGCAGAGGCGTCCAACGCTGTTTTTACCACGGCCCGCTACGGCGATGTGGCCGAGGTGAAGTACAAGGGCCGCACGCTGCTGCTGCTCAAGCCCTCGACCTACATGAACCTCTCGGGCAAGGCCGTGCGCTACTGGCTCGATGCCGAGAAGATCGGCGTGGAGAACCTGCTCGTCGTCTCGGACGACATCGCGCTGCCGTTCGGCACGCTGCGCCTGCGCCCGAAGGGGAGCGCCGGGGGCCACAACGGGCTGAAGAACATCGCCGAACTGCTCGGCACCGAGGAGTTCGCCCGCATGCGCTTCGGCATCGGCGGCGACTTCCCGCGCGGCCACCAGGTGGAGTACGTGCTCGGGGAGTGGACCGACGAGGAGCGGCAGGCGATGCCCGAACGGCTGAAGCTCTTTGTCGACGCCATCCGCTCGTTCGTCACGCAGGGCTGCGCCCTGACGATGAACTTCTTCAACAAGAAATGACACGCTCCGCACGGAGCCGGAAAGGGCCGCATCCTGTCGGGGTGCGGTCCTTTTTCCGTCCGGTCGCGCCGGTCTCGCCGCCCGGGCCCCTTACCCGTCACAGGGAGAGCCGCCCCCGGCGCCGCACGGCGATCCAGCCGACGATGCAGAGAAAGGTCAGGGTCTCGGAGAGGGGCAGGGCGAGCCAGATGCCCGGCACGCCCAGCAGGCGCGGCAGCAGCACGAAGCAGGGTACGAGCAGCAGCGCGCCGCGCAGCAGGGCGAAGAGGGTGGCGGCCGTGAGCCGCTCGAGGCTCTGGAAGTAGCCGATGACGGCCAGGTTCAGGACGAAGCAGATGCAGCCCGGAGCAAAGAGCGGGAAGCCCGCCGCGGCGATCTGCGCGGCCCGGTCGGCCGGGTCGAGGAAGAGGCTCACGAGCAGCCGCGGCGCCGCCGAGAAGCAGAGCGCCACGAGGGCCCCGCACCCGAGGGCCGTCAGCAGGGCGATGCGGCGGGCGGCGACGACGCGCGGCCACTCCATGCGGCCGAAGTTGTAGCTGATGATCGGCTGCGCCGACTGGGCGATGGCGTTGCCGATCATGAAGATGAAGGGCATGTAGTAGCAGGCGACCCCGAAGGCCCCGACCCCCGCATCGCCGAGGTAGTGCATGAAGACCCGGTTTCCGGTGAACATCAGCACGGCCATCGTCGCCTCGCCCAGCAGGGCCGACGAGCCGATCCGGCACTGGTAGCCGATGTTGCGCCACATCAGACGGAGGCTCTTGCGGCTCCGCTTGAGCGGGTAGAGGCGCAGCGTCCGGGCACCGCGGAGCAGGTAGCGGAGGACGATCGCCCCGCCCAGCACGATGCTGATCGTCGAGGCGAGGGCGGCCCCCATGACGCCCCAGCCGAGCGGGAAGATGAACAGGTAGTCGAGCACGACATTCGCGGCGGCCGAGAGCAGGCTGCACCACATGGCCAGCCGCGGTGCGCCGTCGAGGCGGATGACATAGAGCCCGACGGCGATCCAGAGCTGGGGAATCAGCCCCGGCACGAACCAGACGAGGTAGTCGACCACCTGCGGCAGCAGGTGCCGCGACGAGCCCAGCAGCAGGGCGACCTGCCGCGGGAAGGCGAGGATCAGCGCCACGGGCAGCGCCGCGAGGAGCGTGACGAAGAGCATCGCCTGCGTGACGTTGATCCGTGCGGCCTTGTACTTGCGCCGTGCGAAGTGGATCGAGGCGACCACCGAGCAGCCGGCGCCCGCCATCAGCCCCGCCCCCGTGAAGAGCATCAGCAGCGGGATGCAGAGGTTCACCGCGGCGATGCCGTCGCTGCCCACGCCGTGTCCCACGAAAACGCCGTCGACGACCGTCACCGCCGACATGCCGAGCATCCCCAGCAGAGTGGGGATGAAGAGTCTCCGGAAGAGGTAGCCCACGCGGAGCCTCCCCAGATCAATCGCGTCCCTTTCCATCTTGTTCCATCTTGCGCCAAACATGAAAAAGGCCGGACAAGCATCGTGGTTTTACCCAGTCATCTTATCCGGCCCCGTAAGCCCTCCGATGAGGATTACAAAACTTCTCTTCGATGCGGCAAAGATAGGACCTTTTTTCGGCCGAACCAAATTCCGGCGCGGCATTCGCTCGCCGGCGGCTACTCCTCGTCGTCGTAGAGCACCGCCTCCATCAGGTCGTCCAGCTCGCGGCGCTCCTTCTTCGTGGGGCGCCCCGTGCCGCGGTCGCGGAAGACGAAGATCGTCTCGCGCGGCACGTTGAGCTTGTCCAACTCCTCCTGCGGCGTGATGTCGAGGCAGTACGCCGGCACATTCTTGGCTGGCTGGCGGCTCGACACCAGGTCGAGCACCTTGTAGGAGTAGGTCACCGCCTGGCGGCGCACGCTGATGCGGTCGCCGATCTTCACCTCGCGCGAGGGTTTGGCGTAGGAGCCGTTGACCGTGACCTTGTTGTTGCGGATGGCCTCCGCGGCGTCGCTGCGGGTCTTGAACACCCGCACGGCCCAGAGGTATTTGTCGAGTCTTACATCGTCCATAAAGCGTCTATTTTTCGTACAACGATTCGCTGCGGGGCCTATCGTGCGACTGCTCGTCGTTCTGGCGGCTGACGCCCAGGATCATGCCCAGCGCCACGGAGGTGAAGAGCACCGAGGAGCCGCCGCGCGAGATGAGCGGCAGGGTCTGCCCCGTCTCGGGGATGAGGTTTACGGTGACCATGATGTGCAGCAGCGCCTGACAGGTGATGAGCAGCGCAAGCCCCAGCACCAGCAGCCCCGGGAAGGCCGTGCCGCAGCGGCGGAAAATCTCGATCGCCCGGAAGAAGATCCACAGGTAGAGCATCAGCAGCACGACGGCCAGCACCAGACCGTACTCCTCGACGAAGAAGGCGTAGGCGTAGTCGCTCTCGGGGTGGATCATCTCCACGCGCATGGCGCTCTGTCCGGCCCCCTCGCCGAGCAGTCCGCCGTTGTGGATGGCGATCATCGAGCGCTCGGTGTCGGAGAGGTTCTCGACGGGCTTGTCGCGCTGCGACTGGGTCCAGAGGTGGATCCAGGTCGCGAAGCGCCCTTCGGCCGTCTCGCTGCGCCCGAGGTTGAGCGTCACGATGAGCACGACGCCCGCGGCGGCCAGCCCCAGGAGCTTCAACAGCTCGCGGATGCGCACGCGCCCGATGAGCATCATGACCCACGAGGCGGCGAAGACCAGCACGGCCGACGAGGTGTGGGCCGGGAAGATCACCAGGCAGGAGGCGATCACCGGCATGAGGATGGGCCACGTCCCCTCGCGCCAGATGCGCCGCTGTTCGGGCGACGAGCGCCACGTCCAGAAGCGCAGCGACGGTACGATGCGGATGCGGTCGATCTTCGACTGGCGTCCGGCGAGCTGCTGTGCGAGGAAGAGCACCGTGGCGACCTTCAGCGCCTCGGAGGGCTGGAACTGGAAGGGCCCGAGGGGGATCCAGCGCGCCGCGCCGTTGGTCGTGGCGCCGATGAAGTAGACGGCCACGGTGAGCAGCAGCGAGAGGAAATAGGCCGGACGGGTGAGGTAAAAGTAGACGCGGCAGTCGATCTTGTGGACGAAGAGCATGATGCCGAGACTCATGGCGAGGATCATCACCTGCTGCTGGAGGAAATGGGAGGTCGACCGCACGGTGTGGGCGTCGTAGGCCATCTTGGCCGTCGACGAGTAGACCACCAGCACGGAGATCACCGACAGCACGACGATGATGATCCACAGCACGCGGTCGCCCGAGAAGAGGCGCCGGCGCGGCGTCGCGCCATCGGCCCCCGTCGCGGCCGCGCCGTCGGACGCTGCGGCGGAGCGGCCACGCGACGTGCGCGTGCGGCGGG
>ERZ780144.1475-NODE-1475-length-25143-cov-3.169962_pt1 | contig 25143 bp, 18 predicted proteins | sample MGYA00511380_ERZ780144 | MGnify/ENA primary metagenome ERZ780144 (study PRJEB29588, sample SAMEA1965858) | human gut metagenome | biome: human gut; feature: human-associated habitat; material: faeces | place: Denmark | collected 2008/2010 ... | reverse complement strand
TGGCTAAGCTGTCCGGTGGTGTTGCAGTTATCCGTGTAGGTGCTGCTACTGAGACCGAGATGAAGGAAGCTAAGCTTCGTATGGAAGATGCTTTAAATGCAACCCGTGCAGCAGTTGAAGAGGGAATTATCGCAGGCGGCGGTTCTGCTTATGCACATGCTACCGTTGATGTTCAGAAGGTAGTTGATACTCTGGAAGGTGACGAGAAGACCGGTGCCAAGATCATCTTAAAGGCTCTGGAGGCTCCTCTGTTCCACATTGTAGCAAACGCAGGTCTGGAAGGCGCTGTTATCGTAAACAAGGTAAAAGAGTCCCCAGTTGGCGAAGGCTTTGATGCTTACAATGAGACTTTCGTAAACATGATCGAAGCAGGTATCCTGGATCCTGTTAAGGTTACAAGAAGTGCATTACAGAATGCAAACAGCGTTGCATCTACATTACTGACCACTGAGTCTGTAGTAGCAACCATCAAGGAGCCAGCTCCGGCTGCTCCGGCTGCACCTGATATGGGCGGAATGTATTAATCAGAAATATAAAAATAGGAATATACTGTTAGTAAAAAGAAGTCTGTGGCGGATAAAAACGTTGCAGACTTCTTTTTTTGTTAAAAATTTGTCTGACCTATTGCCTTTTTAATAAAAAAATGCTAATCTAAACTCATGAGATGTCAGACGAATTTTTAAAAAATAATATGATGAATTAAAAGGAGAACGGTTATGAAGTTACACAGTCAGGAAGTTAGAAAACTTGCACCGGAAAATGACCCGTTAAAGATCGGAATGGGATGGAGCGTGGCAGATCTGGATAAACCTCAGATTTTAGTAGAAAGCTCTTTTGGTGACAGTCATCCGGGAAGTGCCCATCTGAACCAGTTTGTAGAAGAGGGCGTAAAAGCAGTCAACGATAACGGAGGAAAAGCAGCCAGATATTATGTGACCGATATCTGCGACGGCATTGCCCAGGGACATGACGGCATCAATTATTCTCTTGCACACAGAGATATGATGACCAATATGATCGAAGTTCACGGAATGGCAAGCGGCTTTGACGGCGGCATGTTTATTGCCAGCTGCGACAAGTCCGTGCCTGCTATTTTAATGGGTATCGGCCGTTTAAAGGATATGAGTGCTATTGTAGTTACTGGCGGTGTTATGGAGGCACATACTATTACACCTAAGTATGTGGAAAATGACCCGGCCTGCGCTATTAACGAACTGCTGACACTGGAGCAGATCGGTAAATTCGATGCACAGGAAAAGAGAGGCGAGATCCCGGAGGAACAGTTAAATTATTATAAGCACAATGCATGCCCAAGCTGCGGCGCATGTTCCTTTATGGGTACTGCTTCCACCATGCAGATCATGGCAGAGGCATTAGGCCTTATGCTTCCAGGCACTGCCCTGATGCCCGCAACTGCACCTGAATTAAAGCAGGCTGCTTATGATGCAGGAAAACAGCTGATGAAGTTAGTAGAAAAAGGTATCAAGGCAAAGGATATCGTTACCATGAAGAGCTTTGAGAACGCTATTATGGTACATGCTGCTATCAGCGGTTCTACCAATGCAACCATGCACATTCCTGCTATTGCCCATGAATTCGGCTTTGAAGTAGATGCAGAAACCTTTGACCGTATGCACAGAGGAGCCCACTATCTGCTTAATATCCGTCCATCTGGTGACTGGCCAGCCCAGTATTTCTATTATGCAGGCGGTGTTCCAAGAGTTATGGAAGAAATCAAGGATATGCTGCATCTGGATGTAATGACAGTTACAGGCAAGACCTTAGGTGAGAACCTGGAAGAATTAAAGAAAAATGGCTTCTATGACCACTGTGATGAACTGTTAAAGGAAAAGGGCAAGCTGTTAGGGCGCGAGATCAAGCGTACAGAGATCATCCATGCCTTTGATGATGCAAAGGGAACAGATGGAAGCATTGCTATTTTAAAGGGCAACCTGGCTCCGGAAGGCTGTGTGATCAAGCATACCGCATGCCCGAAGGAAATGTTTGAGGCAACTCTTCTTGCAAGACCATTTAACAGTGAGGAAGAGTGTATTGACGCTGTTCTTAAGAGAAAGGTAAAACCAGGGGATGCCATCTTTATCCGCTATGAGGGACCAAAGGGAAGCGGTATGCCTGAAATGTTCTATACAGGTGAAGCCATCTGCTCTGATCCGGAACTGGCTTCCAGCGTGGCTCTGATCACTGACGGACGTTTCTCCGGTGCATCCAGAGGCCCGGTTATCGGCCATGTAAGCCCGGAAGCTGCTGCAGGCGGACCTATAGCTCTGGTAGAAGAAGACGACCTGATCTATATTAATGTAAAAGAGCGCAGACTGGAGATCGTAGGTGTAAAAGGTGAAAAGCGCACTACAGAGGAAATGGAAGAGATCTTAAAGGCCAGAAAAGCCAAATGGCAGCCAAAGCCTCCGAAATATACCAAGGGAACCCTTAAGCTGTTCTCTGAACATGCAGTATCACCTATTAAAGGCGGATATATGGTGTAGTCCAAAGAAATCTTCGAATGCGTCACTGGCGCATTCTCGATATGCATGGCAAAACAAGCGCCACCGCAGGTGGCATTTGTTTTTCTTGGACCACCAACGGTGGAAATGGTGCATGGACCAGCTGGCCACCTCATGAGCATGAGAAAGATCTGGAAGAGGTTTATTGCTACTTTGATATGGATGATCCTCATTTTGGACTGCATTTAAGCTATGTAGAACCAAGAGATACTCATGGAGTAGTAGCTCATACTGTTAAGAGTGGTACTATGATTCTGGCACCAAGAGGTTACCATCCTACAGTAGCTGCACCAGGAACCAGAAATACATATTTATGGGTACTGGCAGCACATTCCCACAAGAGTCGTCGTTATGATCTGGCAGTTCTGGACCCGAAGCGCGCAGAAATGAACTAGGTCGGAAACAAAGTTAAGAGTTATATTTAGGAGGCAGAAACATGAACGCAATGGATTCAATTTTTCTCCCACGTTTTACCATTGGCGAGAATGCATTTGACGCTTTCCATGATGAAATGGGAAGATATGGAAAAAAAGTAGCAGTGATCCACGGAGAAAGAGCATGGAAGGCAGCAAGGGAATATGTAGTTCCTGCACTGGAAAAAGCAGGTCTTACGATTACTACAGAATGGCTGTATGGACATGATGCAACCCATGAAAACGCTGATAAGATCTCAAATGATCCTGCAGTACAGGAAGCAGATATGCTCCTTGCAGTAGGCGGTGGAAAATGTATCGATACAGCAAAGCTGGCTGCAGATCACCTTGGAAAACCGGTATTTACCGCTCCTTCCATTGCGTCTAACTGTGCTCCTGTTACCCAGATCAGTATTATGTACCATGAGGATGGTTCTTTCTGCGACATCCCAAGATTAAAGGAAGTACCAGTACACTGCTTTATCAACCCGAAACTGGTTTTAGCAGCTCCTGTTAAATACCTGTGGGCTGGTATCGGCGATGCCATGGCAAAGCATGTAGAGTCCAGCTGGTCTGCAAAGGCTGGGGAGAAGTTAAGCTTTGGCAGTGAGTTTGGTATCACAGCAGGACAGATGTGCTTCTATCCAATGGTTAAGGATGCGAAGAAGGCAATGGATGATGCAAAAGCAGGAAGAAACAGTGAAGAACTTGAAAACACCATTTTAAATATTGTTGTTTCCCCAGGTGTTGTATCTGTTTCTGTTCATCCAAATTACAATGGCGGTATTGCACATGCTTTATTCTATGGCCTGACCAAGAGAGAGCATATTGAAAAGAAACATCTCCACGGTGAGGTAGTTTCTTACGGCACACTGGTAAATCTTATGGTAGATAAGGACTGGGATAAGCTGAAACTGGCTTATGGCGTAAATAAGTCTATTGACCTGCCTGTATGCCTGGCTGATCTGGAGCTGGAAAAGGATGACAAGTTAGAGGATGTCCTTGAAGCAACAATGGCAAACCAGGAAATGACCCATACACCTTATCCTGTAACAAAAGAGATGATCTATCAGGCAATCCAGGATCTGGAAGACTATAAGGGTTAAAAACCTAGAATGTAAGTTAGAGAGGATAGTAAAATGGCAGTAACCATACGTGATATACGGGTAATCTGCACAGCGCCGGAAGGCATCAACCTTGTGGTGGTAAAAGTTGAGACCAGCGAGCCGGGACTTTACGGACTGGGCTGCGGAACCTTTGCTTACCGCCACCTGGCTGTAAAGCTGGTAGTAGAAGAATATTTGAAGCCTCTTCTTGTTGGAAGAAATGTAGAGAATATTGAAGATCTGTGGCAGCTGATGAACCAGAACGGATACTGGAGAAACGGCCCCATTGAAAATAATGCTATTTCCGGCGTAGATATGGCATTATGGGATATTAAGGGAAAAATGGCAAATATGCCGCTGTACCAGCTGTTTGGCGGAAAGTGCAGGGAAGGTATTCCTGTATACCGTCACGCAGATGGCCGCGATCTTTCCGAGCTGTGTGAAAATATTGAACGTTTCTATGAAATGGGTATTACCAATATCCGCTGCCAGTGCGGTGGTTACGGCGGCGAAAGCTATGGAAATACGCCGGCAACTGCACCAAAGGGCGCTCAGCCAGGTGTTTATCTGGATTCCAGAAGCTATATCCGCAATACAGTAAAGCTGTTTGAAGGCATCAGAAACAAATTAGGATATGAGATCAATCTGGTACATGACGTTCATGAACGTATTGCTCCTATTGAAGCTATTAAGCTGGCAAGAGAGCTGGAGCCATTTGATCTGTTATTCTTAGAGGATCCGGTACCGATCGAGCAGACAGACTGGTTAGCAAGAATGAGAGAGCAGACCTCCATACCAATCGCAGAAGGCGAGCTGTTCAACAATCCTGTTGAGTGGAGAAAACTTATCTCAGAACGGCTGATCGATTACATCCGCGTACATTTAAGTCAGGTTGGCGGTATTACACCGGCAAGAAAGCTGCAGATCTTTGCAGAACAGTTTAGTGTACGCACTGCATGGCACGGACCTGGAGACATGTCTCCTCTGGCTCATGCAGCAAACATCCATATTGACCTGGCAGCACCAAACTTTGGTGTACAGGAATGGTCCGGCATTGAGCCTCCAAACTTTGTTATCCAGGAATTAAAGGGACCACATGGTGCTCTCCTTGAAGTATTCCCGGGACTGCCTGAGTTTGACAATGGTTATGTATATGCAAATGATAAACCTGGTTTAGGCGTTGACTTAAATGAGGAAGAAGCTGCAAAATATCCTTGTGAGAATACTGTGACTACATGGACACAGACAAGACGCAGGGACGGAGCATTGCAGACTCCATAAAGGGATGAAGGATCCCCGGGTTCTTACACCAATCTCCCCGGTTTACCGGGGAAAATCAAAATATATTTATACATTCCGCTCCCGTATCACGGGAGCGGGCCACCATATATTATTATAGGAGGATAAAAAAATGGCATTTGATTACAAGGAAAAATTCAGCGTAGCTGGCAAAAAGTGCATCGTTACCGGTGCAGCACAGGGACTTTCCAGAGGTATGGCAGAAGGTCTGTTAGAGAATGGTGCTGAGGTTGTATTAATGGACCTTCAGGCAGAAAAGCTGCAGGCAGTTGCAGATGAATACTGCAAGATGGGTTACAAGGCACATGCAGTAGCAGGTGACTTATCCAAGAAGCCAGAGATTGACCATATGTTCGCAGAAGCTATGGAGATCTTGGGAAATAAGCTGGATGTTATGATTCCTGCAGCAGGTATCCAGAGACGTTACGAGCCATGGGAATTCCCGGAGGATGCATGGAGACTGGTTATTGATGTTGATTTAAACCATGTATGGTTTATGTGCCAGAAGGCAGTTCAGGTTATGAAAGATAAGGAAGGCAGCACCGGAAAGATCATCAACATCGCTTCCATGAACGCATTCTTTGGTGGTACAACTGTTCCTGCTTACACAGCAGCTAAGGGTGCTGTAGCAATGCTGACCAAGAGCCTTGCATCTGACTGTGCTGACCACAATATCTGCTGCAACGCAATTGCTCCTGGATATATGGATACTGAAATGTGCGCTAACATGACTCAGGAAAGAAAAGACGAGTGCACCAAGAGAATCCCTGCAGCACGTTGGGGACTGCCAGATGACCTTAAGGGACCGGTACTGTTCCTGGCTTCTGATGCAAGTGACTACTTAAATGGTGCTGTTATCCCTGTAGACGGCGGATTCTTAGTTAAGTCATGATGATGTCCTCACAGGTGGGATAGTTAAATAGTACACTTAGAAAAGGGGTGCTGTAGTAAGACGATCAGTCGGGCTGCAGTGCCCCTTTCCAAAATCGTCCATTTTTAAAACACCCAGGGGGGTGTTATGGGCTTGACATTCATGGTTTGTTAGTTATATCATGAAATAACGACGGGTAAACATCAGGTATTTTTGATATAATTGGGAGGTGGTCGCGTGCGACAGACGCAAAAAGAGAAACTGCTGCCGGAGCAGACAGCAGAGAAGATAAGGGGATACATAGAAGGTAATGGATTAAAGGTAGGAGATAAGCTTCCGAACGAATTTCAGCTTGCTGAGATCTGCGGAGTAGGAAGAAGTACGGTGCGGGAAGCGATCAAGCTTCTGGTTTTTTCCGGAAAAGTAGAAGTGATCCGTGGAAGCGGCACTTATATTAAGAAAGAAAAAGCTTCCCAGGCATCACCGGCGGTAAATGATGATCCTATAGGACTTCAGGAAAACAGTGAAGAAAATCTGTTCCAGACTGGTCTGGAATTTGTAGATGTACGTCTGATGCTGGAACCGGAAGTGGCAGCTATGGCAGCTACCAATGCAGATTATGCTGATTGTCAGAAACTTCAGCAGATCCAGAAGAAGGTAGAAGACCTGGTTGTCCAAGGAAAAGATCATATTGCTGCGGATATTGAGTACCACAGGCAGTTGGCAGCCTGCACCCATAACCAGACCCTTTGCAATCTTATGGAGATCGTGGTAAAAGGAATTCCGATTTTTGTGCAGATGACAAAAAATAATTTTGCCAAAACAACAGTGGACCAGCACCAGGCGATCACAGATGCCATTTCATCTGCAGATGCCCAGGGAGCAAGATATGCAATGATCACCCACTTAAACAGCAACCGCAAACGGATCTTAAAAGTGCTGACAGAGCAAAAATCAAATGGAAAGTTATAATCCCCTGTGTTTTCATTGAAAGTTATTGTCAATTTCGTTATAATAGTGTTAAAAAACAGATTGTACACGATCGGTTCGGGGGACACATTATGGAAAAAAGTTTTTTGACATGGACAGCAGCCGCTTTAGGAACGGCAATTCTTTTAACAGCATGCAATACGAATACAGGAACAACTGCGCCAGGCAGCAAGGTGAAACTGGACCCAAGTAAACCGGTTTCCCTTACTGTCTGGCATTATTATAATGGGGCACAACAGGCTGCCTTTGACCAGCTGGTTTCTGAATTTAACGCTACAGAGGGAAAAGACAAGGGTATTTATGTAGAAGGATATACCCAGGGATCTGTATCTGATCTGGAAAAGGCGGTTTCAGATGCAGTATCCGGTGCTGTAGGTGCCCAGTCTTTGCCGGATATTTTCTCTACCTACGCAGATACTGCCTATGCAGTACAGAAAGAGGATAAACTGGCGGATCTGTCTTCTTATTTTACAGAGGAAGAGCTGTCTGAATATGTGGACTCTTACATAAAAGAAGGCTATTTCCATGATGATACCTCTCTTTATCTCTTCCCTGTAGCAAAGTCTACAGAGATCATGATGATCAATAAAACAGACTGGAAGCCATTTGCAGATGCTACCGGTTCTTCTTTAGAGGAACTTTCTACTTTAGAGGGAGTGGCAGACGTTGCAAAGCGTTACTATGAGTGGACCGACAGTTTGACCCCGGATATCCCTGATGATGGAAAAGCATTTTACGGAAGAGACTCCATGTCCAATTACTTTATTATTGGCATGAAACAGTTAGGAGCAGATATCTTTGACGTAAAGGACGGTCAGGTTACGATCCAGGCAGACAAAGAAAAAGTCCGCCGCCTGTGGGACAATTATTATGTACCTTATGTAAATGGCTATTTTGCAAGTATGGGAAAATTCCGTTCAGATGATGTGAAAACAGGGGATATCCTGGCTTACACCGGTTCTTGCGCATCTTCTATGTACTTCCCGGATCAGGTAGTAACCGATGAGGACAGCCATGCCATTGATTATGTGGTAATGCAGCCTCCTGTATTAGAGGGAGGCGAACAGATCAATGTACAGCAGGGCGCAGGAATGGCAGTGACAAAGTCAGATGCCCAGCATGAATATGCCTCCTGTGAGTTTTTAAAATGGTTTACCAGAAAAGAAAATAATCTCCGTTATGTATGTGAGTCTGCCTATCTGCCGGTGCGCAAGGATGCCAATTCCATGGAAGCGTTAGATGAAGTGATCAAAGAAAAAGACCTGAAAGTAAATGCTAAGGCGTATCAGTGTTTAAGCAGTATTTTAAATGCCTATGAGTCCATTCATTTTTATACCCCGAACTGCTTTGAAAACGGATATGCCACCAGAAATATCCTGGATTATGATCTTTCCGACAAAGCTGCCCAGGATAAAGAAAAAGTAGATGAAATGGTAGCAGCCGGAATGTCAAGAGCAGAAGCAGCTGCAGAATTTACCGGCGATGCTGCGTTTGAAGAATGGTATGACAGCTGGTATCAGAAGTTAAATGACACGGCACATTCCAATCAGTAGATCCTGTATTTAAGGCCGGAAACAGGATCAGAAATAAGATGAGAAATGCCACAGGCAGGAGGTTTGGAAGTAAAACATGAAAAAAAAGAAAAGAACATTGATGCATATTTTACTTCTGCCTCTTTTACTGGTGGTATTATTTCAGGGCATCTTACCTTTTTCCATGCTCCTTTCCAGCGGTGTTAAATCCATTATGGAGAGTAATGCAGTAGATCTTGACAGTTATCTGGTGGAAAACAGCAAGGTAATACTGGAAAATGCCATGATCGAGCAGTGGAGTGCTGTGCGCAAAGAGAGCAACTATCTGAATAGTGTTCTTTCTGATCTGTTAAAAGAACAACGGGCAGATATAGAAAAGTTTACAAAGGATAAGGAACTTCAGAAGGAATATACCCAGCGTGTATTTCCGGAGCTTTTAGAGTCTTTGCGCCGTGATACCACCTGCGGTGTGTTTCTTGTTATGGCAAATGATCAGCCAATAGGGGCACCGGGAGATTTTACGGGATTTTTCCTCAGGGACTCTGATCCTGTGACCAAGGTAGATACAAACTCTGACCTTCTTTTGGAGCGCGGGGATAAAACTCTGGCCCGTCAGTGGGGAATTACCCTGGATAATTCCTGGTCCCCTGCATTTCGTTTTCAGGGAAAAGGTATCAGGGAAAGTGATGATTTTTTCTATGAACCTTACACAGCAGGTATGGCTCATACAGGGGTAGATATGGCCAATTTAGGTTACTGGTCCATGCCTTTTATACTGGAAGATTATGAAATGGATAACCATAAAATGATCACATATTCTGTCCCTTTGGTCAATGATGGTGTGATCTATGGTGTTGTGGGAACGGAAGTTTCTGTCAGTTATCTGTGCAATACCTATTTCCGTGTACAGGATCTGAACAGGCAACAGACAGCCGGTTACGCCATTGCCGTTGATAACGGAGATGGTACGTATGAAAATATTGCAGGAAAAGGTAATCTTTATGATGCGGTACAGCGTGAAAATGGTATTTTTAAGCTGGAAAGTACAAAGCATGAGGACCTTTTCAAGGTAAAGGACTCTAAGATCGGTACCCAGGAGATCTATGCCCTGTTTTCAAAAATGAATTTGTATGCCAATAATGTCCCTTATAAGAATACAAACTGGGTTTTATGTGGTTTTGTGGCAGAGGACTCTATTTTCAGTCTGGGAGATAAGCTGTACAGCGATATTTTGACGACTATTGTGGCCTGTGCAGTTTTGGGACTGGTGATCATGAGTGTGGTGATCCGCTGCGTAACACGACCGGTATACAGGCTTATGGACAGTATCCGAAGCGGAATTGCAGGCTTAAAAGAGTTTGCGCCTTCCGGTATCCAGGAAGTAGATGAGCTGCATCAGGTGGTTGAAAATCTGACAGAAAGTGAGATCAGCACAGAACATCAGCTCAGTGAAGAAAAAGAGCGTTACCGGATCGCAGTAGAAAGTTCCAATGACCTGTTTTTTACATACCGTGAAAAAGGAAATACACTGGAGATCGTAAACAGCAGGGAAATGGATGGTTTGTGGGATATAAAAAATGCCAAAAAAAAGATCCTGGACCGTTATTTTTCAAGGGAAGACCAGAAAAAGCTCCTTTCTATGCTGCAAAGTCATGAGAATACAATTTATGGTCAGTTTTGCTGTATCAATGGCAACCACTCACAGGGACGCTGGATCGAGATCAGAGGAAAGACCATTGCAGAGACAAAAGAGGATGATCGAAAGATCGTAGGTTTTGTCCGGGATATCCATGAAACAAAGATGCGGGAACTGAAACAGGAACGAAAGCAGATGATAGATCCTGTTACCTTATTTTACCGTTTAAAACCGGGAATGGAGGTAATTGAGAAGGTTCGTGGAAAGTATCCCCAGGGTATGTTTATTCTTGTGGATATCTGTCATTTTACCATCATAACCAGGGACTTTGGTCTGACATTTAGGGATGTGGTCCTGGAAGAATTTTCCAAAATGTTTCTGGAGGTGTGTGCCGAAGATCTTTCCAGACCTCCGGTGATGATCCGTGCAGGTTCTGATGAACTCCTTGCCTGGATCCCTAAAATTACAGAGGAAAGCTGCAGGCAGAAACTGGAAAAACTGAAAGAACGTTTTTCTGTGATGATCCGGCGCAGTGCCTTAAATCTTAATTTCCAGGCTGGAATTGCCAGAGGGGATGAAAGTGTAACAACCACCTCTCTGTTAAGACGGGTCCGGATCGCTGTTACAGAAGCGGAAAAGCAGGAGATCGGTGTCCTTTCCTGGAATGAGGTAAAGGATCCGGGAGCACAGCCGAAAACATTTGGAAAGATCGTTTCCATGGGATATATGGAACAGATCAGTCTGGCTTCCCTGGCATTAAATCTGTTAGACCGCTGTCCGTCTATTGATGCAGGTCTGGATCTGCTTTCCCGCCGCTTAAAAGCACGTTATGGAATGGAAAATATGCTGATCACCAGTTTTCATTATGATTTCCTTTCCAGCGAGCTGGAATACCAGTGGAAGCATCTTCATGGCCTCATGGGAAAACGGGGCGTTGTCCACTGTACAGAAGAAGAGTATGAAAAATTAAATCAGGATGCCCAGATCAACGCAGTGCAGCCTGTAAAACAGCTGTTGTCCGTTGTACCTGTTCTCAGGAAAACAGATATAGACCAGACCGGTGTGGGGATCCTTATGTCAGATAACGGACAGTATTCCGGAAGCATCTTCCTTTTGGGAATAGAACCATCTGTTTATGAAAATGAGGAGGACAGAAAGCTTCTCTGGGAGATTGGCATTATCATCCAGAACCGTATCAACAGAGACCGTCATGATCAGTCTGCACAGGCAAAGTCTGACTTCCTGGCCCATATGTCCCATGAGATCCGTACTCCTATGAACGGTATCATTGGTATGACAGAGATCGCTCTAAAAGAAGGGCAGACAGAGGAAGTGCGTTTAGACTGCTTAAAGAAGGTAAAAGGATCCTCCAAATATCTGTTAGGTCTGTTAAATGATGTTTTGGATATGTCAAAGATCGAAAGCGGAAAGATGAAACTGGTAAAAGATGATTTCCAGCTTGATAAGATGATCGGCGAACTGTATCCGTTATTGGAAGCTAAGTTTGAGGAAAAATCTCAGAAATATCATCAGGAGATCCATTTGGTCAACCAGTGGTTCTATGGGGATGCTTTACGTCTCAGTCAGGTCCTGGTCAATCTGTTAAGCAACGCAGTGAAATATTCCGGGGATCACACGGAGATCACTTTAACAGTAGAGGAAACAAGGCTTTCTGATGGTCTTTCTAAATTACAGTTTGCGGTGAAGGATCACGGCATCGGTGTCAGTGAAGAAGACCGCCAGCGTATTTTCAGAAGTTTTGAGCAGGTGGACCGTTCTGCGGTAGGACAGCAGGGAACTGGACTGGGACTGGCAATCAGCAACCGCCTGGTACATATGATGGGCGGAACCATTGAGCTTGAAAGCCAGATCGGGGAAGGAAGTACCTTCCGGTTTTCCATTACGTTAAAGCCGGTCAGAGCCCACCATGTAAAAGAAGAAGTTTCCAGGGTGGAAAGAGATTTTACAGGTGTCCGCGTTCTGGTAACAGAGGACAATCCATTGAACCGGGAGATATTACAGTATATTCTGGAAGATATGGGAATGTCTGTGGAAAATGCCTGTGACGGAAAAGAGGCGGTAGATAAGTTTACCGCCTCCGAGAAAGGATATTATGATCTGATCATTATGGATATTATGATGCCGGTTATGAACGGACTGGAGGCAGCCCATGCCATCCGGACCACCGATCATCCGGATCATAAAAAGATCCCTATCATTGCCATCAGTGCCAATGCTTTTGATGAAGATATCCGCAGGTCTCTTGCAAGCGGCATGAATGCCCATCTTTCCAAGCCGATCGAAGTGGATAAACTGCGGGAGACCCTTGGAAAACTGTTAAAATAAGGACTTACTGAACAAAGGGAGCAATGGTTTCTTCCGGGGCTGGCTGTGAGGTTTCCGGTGCAGCCGGAGCAGTTGGCGCTGGCTCTGTTGGTGCAGGAGCCGTCTGTGCAGGGGCTGTTTCATGTTTTGGAGCCTTTTTCTCTGTTGTCTCAGCCTTAGTCGGAGCAGCTGCTTTTGTTGGATTTGCAACAGAACTGCTTTCTTGTGCTCCTTTTGTGCTGGAGGCAGTTGTATCAGAAGTAGTTGTACCGGAAGTAGTTGTGCCGGAAGCGGAAGAAGTATTGCGGTGGATCACAGCACTATGGCCAAGATAGGTTTTGGAGTGGTCCAGAGTACGTTCGACTTCCTGTCCGTCTTTGTATACAACTTTATAAGTATCCCAGCGGCTGCCTTTGGTGGCCGCTTTTATTGTATTTTCTGTTCCCGGAGCTAAAGTAGGGTCTTCTACGTATTCCGGTTCCGGCGGGTCGATTTCTTCTACTTTTTCAGAAGCCAGATCCCATACAACCCCATCCTCTAATACAGGCACGCCGAAAATAGAAACAGTTGCCTTGCGGTCAGCGTAGCTTGCAAGAATACCGATAGGTTTGTCAGAAGTATTTACAAAACGGAAGTCAGGCTGTTCCCAGCTGATGGCAGCATCCTGGCCCGGAGTTACATAGTTAGGCTCGAAAGTATGGGAGCGGCGGAAGGTAACTTCCATGCCGGACTGAAATACTACCCGGTATAAGGTACTGGAGATCTGGCATACACCGCCTCCCAGTTCCTGGACGACAGCGCCGCTGTTGTATGCGGCTGCTTCCTGGTATCCTTTTTCCGCAGTACGCTGTCCTACAACAGAGTTAAAAGAAAATTCTTCCCCGGGCTGGACAATGGTTCCGTTTAAAGCTTCTGCAGCAAGGCGTACATTGGTGTTGCGCTTATCATTGTCCGTGGTTTCTGTGGTAAAGGTGACGAGAGTCTTGTAGCTGGCTTTTACCTCATCACAGGAAATAGAAGGTGCTTCCTTATGGGACTGTACTTCTACTACAGCATCCATGCGGTTTTCATGAATGGCAGCTAAAATATCATTGGCCAGCTGGTCCCGGTCAATACGTGAGCCGGCGCAGCCTTCCCTGAACACAAACTGTCCCTTCTGGTTGTCATAGTGGTCCAGGGTACTGATCTTTGAAGGAACATCCCATTCTTTTGCCAGTTCTTCCAGTTCCTGGGAAATGGAATTTTTCAGGGCATCCGTTGGAAGCTCTGCCGCTGTTAATGTAAGATCTCCTGAAACGGTTTCCTCTTCTTTACTGGTAAGCCAGTTGCGGATGGCGTCTGTAAGAATGTTGGGAAGTTCCTTACTGTCATCTTCATATGCGGCAGTCATATTCCAGGAAAGAGACTTACTGATCCGGGAAACAGCCTCATCTTTGCTTAATCCCTCTAAAGAAATGCCGTTGACAGTCAGTAAGACAGGAGAAGTTTCAGATGCCTGGCTGGCAGTTGCTTTTGCGGCTCTTTCCGGTTCAGAAACAGAACGGGAATGGAGTACAACAGCGGAGATGCCTAAGAGTACGACAACAGCTCCTGCTGCTGCAAAGGGGATCCAACCTCCTTTTATTGGTTTTCTTTTCGGCCTGTCATAGTCAAAATGCAGCCGCTTTGATGTATGATCCTTATCCCGTCTTCCTCTGGGACCATGATAGGAAGAGCGGGAATTCTTGTTTGAAGACATAAATATCCCTCTTTTCATATGCTTTTTCATATGCTTTATAAAGTATTTTACAGATTTTGTATTATATAAGAAGGGATAAGGGATGTCAAGGCAGGTAAATACTGGTTTAAGGAAATATTAAACTAAATGTCAAAATGTCTGGAACAGGCGGGTCAGGACCGTAAAAATGATACAGCATAAAGCACCGCAAAATGCCGGCAGAAAAGCAGAAACAAAGGTCCACCATTTACTTTTTGTTTCTTTATACAGTGTGATCAGGGTAGTGGAACAGGGCCAGTGCATCAGGGAGAAAAGCAGGACGCAGACAGCTGTTTTCCAGGTCCAGCCATGTAACAGAAGGATCTCTTTTAACTGTCCCATATTTTCAAAATTTGTTAGGCTTCCCTGGGCTGTGTAGGCCATAAGGATAATAGGAAGAACGATTTCGTTTGCCGGAAGTCCCAGGATAAAGGCAGTTAATATCACCCCGTCCATTCCCATAAGACGTCCAAGAGGGTCTAAAAACCGGCTGAAACGTGCAAGAAGGCTTATATTTCCCGGAGCTGTATTTGCCATGATCCACAGGAGAAAACCGGCAGGAGCAGCTACAGCGGCAGCTCTTCCAAGGACGAAAAGGGTCCGGTCTGTTACCGAGCGAAAGATCACTTTGCCGATCTGGGGCTTCCTGTAAGGGGGAAGCTCTAAGGTAAAGGAAGAGGAAACTCCTTTTAAGATCGTTGCAGATAAAAGGTAAGAGGTAATAAAAGTCATGGCGATCCCTGAAAGGATGAACAAAGTAAGCAGCAGGGCACTGGCAGCAGAAGAAAGCAGGCCATGGCTATTTCCGGATAAAAACAGCAGGATCAAAGTGATAAAAAGAGGCAGACGGCCGTTACAGGGAACGAAACTGTTTGTGATCATGGCAATAAGCCGTTCTCTTGGGGAGTCGATAATACGACAGCCTGTGATCCCTGCTGCGTTGCAGCCAAATCCCATTGCCATGGTAAGAGCCTGTTTCCCGCAGGCTTTACAGCACTGGAAAGGCCGGTCTAAGTTGTAGGCGATACGGGGCAGATAGCCGGAGTCCTCCAATAAGGTAAAAAGAGGAAAGAAAATAGCCATGGGAGGCAGCATAACGGAAACCACCCAGGCGAGGACCTGATAGACCCCATGAACGAAGGCGTCCCGGATCCAGTCTGGAAAATGAAGGGATAAAAGGGCCTGATCCAGTACCGTCTGAAAGGAAAAAAACAGTCTGGAAAGCAGGGCGGACAGGTCGTTTGCCCCAACCAGGGTGATCCAGAAGATAAGGGCTAAAAGTCCGGCCATGGCAGGATAGGCAGCCAGGCGGCCTGTAAGGATGCGGTCCAGTTTCCGGTCGGTTTCATTGTAGCTGCGTTCCGGCAGCTTTACACAAAGGGAGGCAATGGTTTCAGCGTTGTCAATCAGGCCGGAGACAATACGGTCTTTTAATATATCTTTAAAAATACCTTTCCGGTTTAAATGATCCCAGGCAGTTTTTAAACAGTCTGCAATGGCAGGATCCTGTGACGGAACAAGCTGGCAGGCATTTGTAAAAGACCGGAGAAAGGACGGATCATCTTCTAGCAGGCGCAGGGAGAGAAAGCGGGAAGTGGTATAAAATGGAAGTTCATGGGTATCCAGCCAATTTTTCACAGCAGGTTCCACCATGGAGACTGCTTTTTCCAGTTCAGGGCAGTAAGTGACCTGATAGTGGGGAATGGCAGGACCTTCAGTAATATCATCTAACCGCTCCAAGAAAGAAGAAAGTGTGCTTTTCTTTCTGGCAGAGGTTCCTGCTACCGGTACACACAGCAGGTCTGATAACTGATCCAGATCAATGGTGATGTTTTTCTTTTCCGCTTCATCTAAAAGATTGACACATACCAATGTACGGTCCGTAGCTTCCAGGATCTGAAGGACCAGGTTTAAATTGCGTTCCAGACAGGTGGCATCACAGACAATGACCACTGCCTGATGAGCACCGAAACAGATAAAATCCCTGGCAACTTCTTCCTCTGCAGAACGGGAAGAGAGGGAGTAAGTTCCTGGAATGTCTACCAGTGTGTAATCACGGGCCGGACTGTGGCAGATCCCCCAGGCATTAGCTGTGGTCTTGCCGATCCAGTTTCCGGTGTGCTGCTTCTTCCCGGTAGTAAGACTGTTAAATAAAGTACTTTTTCCTACATTGGGATTTCCTGCAAGGGCGATCACAGGATAGTGATCCGGTATGGCTTTTGGCTGCTTCATGCTTTCTCCTTTCTGCAGATCTGGATGTTTTTGCTGTCTGCTTTACGGATAGCGATCACAGCTCCGCGGATCTGGTAGGCAGCAGGATCCCCTAAAGGGCTTATCCCAACACATTCTACCAGTGTATTTTCAACGAGACCTATATCAAGAAAACGGCGTCGGATGCTGCCGGAAGAGGTAAGGCAGCAGACCCGTGCTTTTTCACCAGGTTTTATATCGTTCAGACAAAGAGGGGAAGTCATAAGAATATTACCTGCCTGGGAAGTTATTTGTACTTATTATATGATACCAAGGGTCAAAAGGTTAAAAATCCGATGCAAGCAGTGAAAATAGCTGGAAAACTTAAGAAAGATGGGTTATAATATTAACAATATAGGTTATAAAAAATACAACAGGAGAAGGCAGAATTATCATGGAAGAAAATTATATTGAATGGCTGGTAAAACGGAAAGATCCCGTATATGCCTGGCCGGTAAAGATCCTGATGATCGTTGTGTGCGCGTTATCAGTACTGGCAGCACTGCAGATGTTATTGGGAATTCTGATCTTGGCGGCAGCAGCAGCGGCTACGTATTTTGTTTTTCTGAATTTGAGTGTAGAATATGAATACCTGTTTGCAGATGGCGGTTTCAGTGTAGACAGTATTCTTGGAAAAGCAAGAAGAAAGAAAACATTTGACTGCGATAAAGAAGATGTACAGGTGATCGCACCGGCAAATTCCTATGTTTTAAAGGATTATGAAAAGCAGGGAATGAAAGTGATCGACTGTACCAGTCATAACGCCGGAGCAGATGTCTATGCCCTGATCAGCCAGAAAGGGGCCCAGACCACCAAGGTATTATTTGAACCGGGTGATAAGATGAAGGCAGCGATGCGCAGGGTATTTCCAAGAAAATTTATCTAGTGATAAGTTTACCTCATAAAAAATCATAAGGAATTTCAATGAATATTTTCCTTTAAATGGGTTTGACAATCCATATAAAATTTGCTAGTATTATTTACTAATAAGAAGGCCAAAACGCCAGTGTCTGATAAAACCGATGTTTTTTTAGCGCTGGCGTTATATTGAACCTTCATACAATAATTTTACAGAGAAAGAGAGGAAAAATGAATGGGTACAATTATCGGTGAAGGCATTACCTTTGATGATGTGCTTCTGGTTCCATCCTATTCAGAAGTGATCCCAAACCAGGTTGATTTAAGCACAAACCTGACCAAGAAGATCCGTCTGAACATTCCGTTAATGAGTGCAGGTATGGATACCGTTACAGAGCATCGTATGGCAATCGCCATGGCTCGTCAGGGAGGAATTGGCATTATTCATAAGAATATGTCTATTGAGGCACAGGCTGAGGAGGTAGATCGTGTAAAACGTTCTGAGAACGGTGTTATCACCGATCCATTCTATCTTTCCCCAGAGCATACATTAAAGGACGCCAATGATCTGATGGCAAAATTCCGTATTTCCGGTGTGCCGATCACAGAAGGCAAGAAGTTAGTTGGTATCATTACCAACCGTGACTTAAAGTTTGAGGAAGATTTCAGCCGTCCGATCAGAGAGTGCATGACTTCCAAGAACCTGGTTACAGCAAAAGAAGGCGTTACCTTAAAGGAAGCAAAAGCGATCCTTGCAAAGGCAAGAGTAGAGAAGCTGCCTATCGTTGATGATGATTTCAACCTGAAGGGCCTGATCACCATCAAAGATATTGAAAAGCAGATCAAATATCCTCTGTCTGCAAAAGATGCCCAGGGACGTCTGTTATGTGGTGCTGCTATCGGTATCACAGCTAACGTTCTGGAGCGTGTAGAAGCACTGGTTAAGGCAAAAGTAGACGTAGTTGTTTTAGACTCTGCTCATGGTCATTCCGCAAACGTTATCCGCTGCGTAAAGATGATCAAGGAAGCATATCCGGATGTTCAGGTCATTGCAGGAAACGTAGCAACCGGTGATGCAACCAGAGCCCTGATCGAAGCTGGCGCTGACTGCGTTAAGGTTGGTATCGGACCTGGTTCTATCTGTACTACCCGTGTAGTTGCAGGTATCGGTGTTCCTCAGATCACCGCTGTTATGGACTGCTACGCAGTTGCAAAAGAGTACGGTATCCCGATCATCGCAGATGGCGGTATCAAGTATTCCGGTGATATTACAAAGGCCATCGCAGCAGGCGGCAGCGTTTGTATGATGGGAAGCATGCTTGCAGGATGCGACGAGAGCCCGGGTGCTTTCGAACTGTATCAGGGACGTAAGTACAAAGTATACCGTGGCATGGGCTCTATTGCAGCAATGGAAAACGGAAGCAAGGACCGTTACTTCCAGACTGACGCAAAGAAGCTGGTTCCAGAAGGTGTAGAAGGTCGTGTAGCTTATAAGGGTATGGTAGAAGATACTGTATTCCAGCTGTTAGGCGGTTTACGTTCCGGTATGGGTTACTGTGGAGCAAAGGATATCCCAACTCTTCAGGAGACAGGAAGATTTGTTAAGATCTCCGCAGCATCCTTAAAAGAGAGTCATCCACATGATATCCATATCACAAAAGAAGCTCCAAACTATTCCATTGAGGAATAGATATGAGTGCAGAAAAAAACAAGCGGCTGCGTTAGCAGACATTTGTTTTTTCAAGCCATTCACGAAGATTCAGCCTGCGTGAGCAGGCAGTGGAGCGCGTCAGCGCGGGAATCTGAGTGTTAGACGAAATTCATGGGTCGCCGCGTTTGCGGCGGCTCTTTTTGGGTTATGGGCCAAAAGCCGCAGACCGGGCTTTGGCTCATTGTAATGTATTTGAAAAAGAAAGCAGGAACATAAATTGGGAGAACGCTCCAAACTTACAACATTATGTTATATAGAAAAAGATGACAGTTATCTCATGCTTCACAGAGTCAGCAAGAAAAATGATGAAAACAAGGACAAATGGATCGGGATCGGCGGCCATTTTGAAGAAGGGGAAAGCCCGGAGGACTGTCTTTTAAGAGAAGCAAAAGAAGAAACCGGTCTTACACTGACTTCCTGGAAATTCCGGGGGATCGTAACCTTTGTTTCCGATGTGTGGGGAACAGAATACATGTGCCTGTATACAGCAGACGGATATACAGGGGAGATGATCTCCTGCAACGAAGGCGTTCTGGAATGGATCAAAAAAGAAGATCTGTTAAAACTGAATCTGTGGGAGGGCGATAAGATATTTTTAAAACTTTTACAGGAAAATGCACCGTTTTTCTCCTTAAAACTGGTGTATAAAGGGGATGAACTGACAGAAGCTGTGTTAAACGGGGAAAACTTAAAGAAATCGTAACAAAATGGCTTGTTTTTTTGTAACTGCGTGTGTGCTATAATGTAATGAGCGCAGGGAAAAACAAGCGGCTGCGCAGCAGACATTTGTTTTTCACAAGCCATTAACGAACGAACCGCCTAAGTTTCTTTCAAACACCACAGAGAGGACATATCCCAATGAAAAAACATAGATCATCCCAGTTTCTTGCCATTTGTACAGCGGCTGTTCTTGTGCTGTCTGTACCAGCATGGGCAACTCAGGTTTCCATTACTCCTTTAGATACAGGAAATACAACTTCTTCCCAAAGTCAGTCCGGGGCTTCAAAACCTTCCACAGCGCAGAATACTTCCGGGCAGACAGTGGACATTTCTTCTATTACAAAGCCGACCGTTGCATCCCAGGGTGCAGTTTTATTAAACGCAGCAGATGGAAGTGTGCTTTTTTCCAAGAATGGGGATACAACCTATTACCCTGCCAGCATTACCAAGCTGATGACCGCTCTTTTAGTAGCAGAAAACTGTAATCTGGACGATACAGTTACCTTTTCTGCAACAGCTACTACAAACCTGGAGTCAGGAGCTGTTTCCATTGGCATGGCAGAAGGGGATACGATGACGGTACGCCAGTGCCTGTATGCACTGCTGTTAAAATCTGCCAATGAAGTGGGAAATGCCCTGGCGGAACATGTGGCTGGCAGTAATGCAGCATTTGCGGAGAAAATGAATGCAAAAGCAGCCTCTTTAGGCTGTACCAATACCCATTTTGCAAATCCACATGGTTTAAATGATCCCAACCATTACACCACACCTCACGATATGGCTCTGATCGCCAGAGCTGCTTTTGCAAATGATATTGTAAAAACAGTGGCATCTACCAGAACCTATACACTTCCGGCTACAAAAAACAATCCTTCCGGTCTTACCGTGACTATGGGACACAAAATGTTAAATCCAAATGATGCCCGTTATTATCAGGGAATTATTGGTGGAAAGACAGGATATACGTCCAAGGCAGGAAATACCCTGGTGACTGTTGTAGAGCGCAACGGGGTAAGGCTGGTCGCAGTGGTGATGAAGAGCCAGTCTACCCATTATACGGATACCAAGGCATTGTTAGATTATGGATTTAAGCTGGCAGAGGCAGGTGCTCTTACAGGACAGAGTACCAGTCAGAACAATACGCAGGTTTCCGGCCCGGCTTCTGGAAAGAATGCGTCTGATAATTCCAGCAGTTCTTCTAACCAGGTACAGGAAACACAGGGAACGACAGTTACTCCTGCAGGTCAGGAAACAGCAGCCAGCACACCGGCGCATGCTGTATCTTCAGGAAATAATACCGGAGGTCCGGGTGTTACCAAAGAACGTGGATGGGTGAAAGATGATACCGGCTGGTACTATGTGAAGAACAATGGAGTAAAAGCTTCTAATGAATGGATCACAGATAATGGAGAAGAATACTGGATCCAGGAAGATCACTATATGGCAAAAGGCTGGAAAGAAATCGATGGTAAATGGTATTACCTGTGTTCTACAGGAAGTATGGCAAAGAATGTATGGAAGACAGGGGCAGAAGGTAACTGGTATTACCTGGGTCCGGACGGAGTCATGCTTACAAATACCACGACTCCGGATGGTTACAGAGTAGGTGCAGACGGTGTATGGATCCAATAGTGTTTGTACCGGCGTTATTGTCAGGCAATCTGTTTATGTAGTTTGTCATTTATAATAATGTTCTACGAATTTTAAAAACTGCTTTACATAGGGTTTTAATATCCTGTTTTTGCTGTATACGATGTAAAAAGTACGGACCTGCGCAGCACTCTCCAATGGAAAGGTGAGAAGCTGGTGGGTCCTTTCCATATCTTTTACACTGCGGGCAGAGAGAATGGAAACTCCAAGGCCGGATACAATAGATTTTTTAATAGACTCCAGGTCATTCATCCGGGCTACGATGTTAAGATCGGAAAGATTGATCTGGTGCCGTTCTAAAAACAGATCGATCTCCTTGCGGGTGCCAGAACCATTGGCGCGAAGGATAAAAGGATGGGATAAAAAGTGTTTTAAAGCCACAGGTTCCTCTTTTTTTAATGTATCAGCCAGTTCCAGGTATTCCGGTGTTACCGGGGCTGCCATAACCAGGGAGTCGGTACAGAATGGGATAAAACAGCAGTCCTCTGCATCTGTTTTAGAACCTGTAAGACCAAAATCCACAGCGCCCTGGATCACTTTTTCAATGGCGTCAGCGCTGTCAGACTGCCAGATATGAAAATGGATATCCGGCTGTATTTTGGAAAACTCTGACAAAAGCTCCGGAAGAAGGTAGGAAGAGGGGATCGTGGATGCACTGACATCGATCAGTTTCCATTTATTTCCAACAAACTCATCCGTGATCTGATCCCGCATATTTAACATATGGACTGCACATTCATAGAGCTGCATTCCACGGTCTGTAACTTTCATCTGTTTGGTGGTACGGATGAGCAGACGGGAATTCAGTTCTTTTTCTAATGCCTGGATATGGGAACTGATCGTTGGCTGGGTCAGGTAGAGGTGTTTGGCTGCCTCGGAAAAGCTTTTATAATCTACAACGGCCACGAAGGCCTCTAATTGTTTGAATTCCATGAGTGTGACTCCTTTTTTCTTCACTCATTACATTATAGCATAATTTATAGATAAAACCTATAAATACCCACATAATCATCCAATATCTGATTAGATATTGAGAAAAATTAATGTTAAAATGAAAACAAAGAGATTTAAGGGGTGAAGTGACATGTATCAGGTGGGGATCGATATAGGATCCAGTGCGGCAAAAACAGTGGTGCTGCGGGATGGAGAAATATGGAAGACCATGGAGATGGCAACAGGATTTTCCAGCAGGAAAACTGCAGATGAGATCTATGAGTGGCTGGAAAAAGAACAGGTAGCAGAGGAAGACACCCGGTACGGAGCCACCGGTTATGGACGAGTATCTGTGCCTTATGCAGATAAAGTGATAACAGAGATCACCTGCCACGGAAAAGGCGCCTGGAAGCTGTTTGGTAAGGACGGAGTCGTTATTGATATCGGTGGTCAGGATACAAAAGGGATCGTATTAAAAAGCGGCCGTGTGATGAAATTTGTTATGAATGATAAATGTTCTGCAGGAACCGGGAAATTCCTGGAAGTCATGACCAACCGGTTGGGACTGACGCAGAAGGAACTGTCAGAATTGGCTTCACAGGGCAAAGGTGTAACTATCAGCTCTATGTGTACGGTGTTTGCGGAGTCCGAGGTGATCAGCCTTATTGGAAAGGGAACTTCCAGGGAAGATATTGCCTATGGTGTGGTGGAGTCGGTAGCTGTAAAAGTGGCACAGCTTATCTCTCAGTTAGGAGGAGATCACTATTTTCTTACAGGGGGACTTTGTGAAGATGAATATGTGATCAGCCGTTTAAGCCATGCGTTAAATGCACCGGTGGAAAGTATGCCTTTAGCTAGATATGCAGGAGCGATCGGAGCAGCGTTGTTGTCAGGGGAATAAAAAATCTTTTCATAGGATCAATCACAGAAAGATTTTGAGAGAACATATAAATATCAGGAGGAATTATAGTATGGATCTGCCAAAGACATTTGATGAGTTTGTAGACGCAAGAAAACAGGGATTTATAAGAGCCAAAGAATTTAAAGACAATGGGGGAAAACTGGCTGGCTGCCTTTGCTCCTATACACCACAGGAACTGTTAGATGCAGCCGGTGTTGCAACGGTAGGACTTTGCGGAACCAGCAGTGAGACCATACCGGATGCGGAAAAAGTCCTTCCAAAGAATTTATGTCCGCTGATCAAGAGTACCTATGGTTTTGCATATTCTGAAAAATGTCCTTATACCTATTTTTCGGATATTATCATCGGAGAGACAACCTGTGATGGTAAAAAGAAGATGTACGAGCTGTTAAATGAGATCAAAGAAACGTATGTACTTCATCTTCCGCAGAGCCAGGAACGTCCCTATGCGAAAGATATCTGGTATGAAGAAGTAAAACTGTTAAAAGAGAAACTGGAAGAGAAATTTAACTGCACCATTACAGAAGAAGGTCTGCGAAAAGCAGCCCATGTGCGCAACGAACTGCGAAAAGCACAGTTAGATATGTATCATCTGCAGAAACTGGTACCGCCAGCCATGAAGGGAACGGAAATGATGATCGCCCTTCAGCAGGGAACCTTTACTTTTGATGTTTATCAGCAGATCGATAATATCCGTAAACGGGTAACAGAGGCGAAAAAGGCTTACGAAGAAGGAAAACGCCCGGTACCAGCTTCTGCAAAAAGGATACTGCTTACCGGATGTCCGACCGGTGGCGTGATCCAGAAGGTGGGAAGTGTGATCGAAAATAATGGCGGCGTGATCGTCTGTCTGGATGATTGTTCCGGTGAACGTACCAACCGTCTGCTGGTAGATGAAAACGCGCCGGATATTCTCAGAGCGATTTCAGACCGCTATCTGTCCATTAACTGTTCTGTTATGACTTCTAACAACGGACGTTTGGAAAATACTGCCCAGATGATCAGGGATTATCAGGTAGACGGAGTAGTGGAGATCGTTCTTCAGGCCTGCCATACCTTTAATGTGGAGGCCTTTAAAATGGGCCGTATGGCTGAAGAAATGGGTATTCCTTATATGAAACTGGAAACTGACTATTCTACAGCGGACAGCGGACAGATCGAAACACGTATTGCAGCATTTATAGAGATGTTATAGACCGGATCGTAGATCACTGGAAAAGGCTGCTTTGCTAAGATGGACACAAAAAAGACTCCTTGTACATATTCTATAGTAACAAAAGAAAATAAAGTGTCTGTTTTCACAGAGACGGAAGATGGATGAAAATGGAATTGGAAAGGAGCCTGAATATGTGTTTTGATGATCTTGACGGAAGGAATGAATTTGGAAGACGTCCCGGCTGTTGTGGACCGGATGGGGGCAGAGGCGGAAACTGTGGACCGTGCAGCGGAAGCCCCGGAAATGGCGGTCCGGATGGTTGTGGGCCAGGCGGATGGAGACCGGATCCATGGAGACCAGGCTGTGGCTGCACAGGCAGACCTGGTCCAATGGGACCTCCAGGACCACGGGGACCACAGGGATTTCCCGGATACCCGGGGCCCCAGGGTGAGACAGGAGCCACCGGGGCGACCGGTCCCCAGGGGCCGGCAGG
>ERZ780144.1453-NODE-1453-length-25417-cov-29.305970_pt1 | contig 25417 bp, 18 predicted proteins | sample MGYA00511380_ERZ780144 | MGnify/ENA primary metagenome ERZ780144 (study PRJEB29588, sample SAMEA1965858) | human gut metagenome | biome: human gut; feature: human-associated habitat; material: faeces | place: Denmark | collected 2008/2010 ... | reverse complement strand
GCTCCGTGTTACAATGGCTATATTGCATCCAGGAAAGGAGCTGACACGCCATGCCCGCCGAAAACCATACCACCCTCACCCCGGATACGCCGGTGCGCTACCTGAAGGGCGTTGGCCCCAAGACCGCTGAGCGGTTCGAGAAGCTGGGCATCGTGACGCTGGCCGACCTGCTGTGCCACTACCCGCGCAGATATATCGACTTTACCAAACCCTATTCCATCGCCGAAGCGCCCACCGATGTGGAGTGCGTCGTCAGGGCCGAGGTGTTCGCCAAACCCGGCGGGCGTATCCTGCCGGGCGGGCGGCGGATGGAGCGCATCACTGCCGGGGACGATGTGTCCAGTCTGGAGATCACATGGTTCAATAATCCGTATGCCGCCCAGAAGCTGCAGCTGGGGCAGGAATATTATTTTCAGGGCATCGTTACCGGCGGGATGCTGCGCCGCCAGATGGTCAACCCGCAGGTGCGCACCGCCGAGCAGATCAAGGCTTCTCCCTTTGAAGCGGTCTACCCCCAGACCGAGGGCCTGACCAGCAATGCCATCGCCAAGTGCGTGCGGCAGCTGCTGCCCCATGCAGAGCTTCTGCCCGACCCTCTTCCGCCGGAAATGCTGGCAAAATACCGTCTGCTCTCCAAGGCAGATGCCGTGCGGGCCATCCACTGCCCTGCCACCGAAGAGCAGGCCTATGCAGCCCGGCGGCGGCTGATCTATGAAGAACTTCTGGTTTTGCAGCTGGGCATTGGCCGGATGAAAAACCGGGGTGCCGCTGCCACCGGTGCGCCCATGCAGCTTGCCGACCCGTCCCTGTTCTGGGCCAGCCTGCCCTTTTCCCCCACCGGAGCCCAGCGCCGGGCCGTGAGCGAGATTCTGGCCGACATGGCGGGCGAGACTTCCATGAACCGCCTTTTGCAGGGCGATGTGGGCAGCGGAAAAACGCTGGTGGCGGCTGCCGCCATCTGGGCCTGCATCCGGGCGGGGTATCAGGCCGCGCTGCTGGCCCCGACAGAAATTCTGGCCACCCAGCACGCCGAAGGCCTGAACCGGATGCTTGCCCCCTTCGGGATGCGGGTGGCCCTGCTGACCGGCGGCATGAAGGCCGCTGCACGCCGCACCACCCTTGCCGCCATCCGGAACGACGAAGCCGACCTTGTGGTGGGCACTCACGCCATCCTCAGCGAAGGCGTAGAGTTTGCCCGGCTTGGTCTTGCCGTGATCGACGAGCAGCACCGCTTTGGGGTACGGCAGCGCGGAATGCTGGCCGAAAAGGCCGCGAATCCGCACCTGCTGGTGATGAGTGCAACGCCCATTCCCCGCACGCTGGGCCTGCTCATCTACGGCGATTTGGACATCTCCATTCTGGACGAGCTGCCGCCGGGCCGCACCCCGGTCAAAACCCGCTGCATCACCGGCAAAAAGCGGCGCGACCTCTACCATTTTCTCGATCAGGAGATTGGTAGAGGGCGGCAGGTGTATCTGGTCTGCCCCGCCATCGAGGACACACCGGATGGCGGGCTGAACGCCGTTAAGAGCTACTACGAGGACATTGCCAAAGCCCTGCTGCCGGAGCGCCGGGTAGGCCTGATGCACGGCAAGCTCAAACCCAAGGAGAAAGCTGCCGTGATGGAGGACTTCAAAGCCGGACGGCTGGACGCACTGGTGTCCACCACCGTCATTGAGGTGGGTGTGGATGTGCCCAATGCCAGCGTAATGGTGATCGAAAACGCAGAGCGCTACGGTCTGAGCGCCCTGCACCAGCTGCGCGGCCGCGTGGGACGCGGTGCAGCGGAGAGCTGGTGCTTTCTTGTCAGCGACAACCAAAGCGAAAACGTACAAAAGCGGCTGAAATTTTTGTGCAGCACCACGGACGGCTTTGCGGTGGCGCAGTACGATCTGGAGACCCGCGGCCCCGGCGACTTTTTCGGCAGCCGCCAGCACGGCCTGCCCACCCTGCAGATCGCCGACCTGATGAACGACACCCGCACCCTGCACGCTGCGCAGGCGGAAGCCGTTGCCATGCTGGCCGACGACCCGCTGCTGGAAGCGCCGGAGCACGCACTGCTGGAACAGCAGGTGCAGCAGATGTTCGAGAAAGCCGGAGCCATGAACTGATCCGGAGGTTTTTTGCGCACAAGCAACAGCAAATGCAAAAGCCGCTGCACGGCTGGTGCAGCGGCCCCTGTTATCGAACGGAACGCTTTGCGTGCCGTTCGCCCATGCTTATCACATCGCAGAACACGCAGCGGCTTTTGGTGGAAAGCTGGGTATCCTTATGGTAGCAGCCAAAAAACCACTTGTCGTAGGTCAGCTTCAACAAAATTTTATCCAGAAAGCTGTGCAGCTGGTTAGTCTCGCCGCTGGCAAGGGCGGTAAAATCCAAAAATCTGCTTGGCGCATCGTGGGTCAGCACATAATCCACTTTGTAATCGCACTCTGCAAGGTTCTCCTCACAAAAGGCGTATTCCTCCTCCGAAGGCATTTCTTCCCTCCACCAGTTCACGCCGGGTTCCCGATCCTCCACATCCTGACTTTCCGCACCGCCAAAGCACAGGTATTTTTTGTTCTCCAATTCCAGCACGCTGCCGCGGCACACATGGTACACATTGCCGCCCAGTGCCTGCACCTTGCCGCCAAAGCGTTCCTCGGTGGGATACTGCTTTAAAAGGTCGTAGTTTTCGTGGCTGCCGTCCAGAAACAGCAGGGTATACGGGCGCTTGCGCAGCCAATCCAGCTTTTTCTGTTCCTCCTTGCTGCCGTCCCACACAAAGCCAAAGTCGCCCAGTACCACCACGGTATCCCGTTTGCCCAGCCAGCGCAGCTTGCCGTGCTTGAAGCGGTCGATGTCGCCGTGGGTGTCCCCTGTCAGATATACCATTTCTGTCCTCCCTGACCGGATGTGAAATCGGCACAATAAGCCTTGTCACACCCCGCCAAACCTGTTATTATAAAGAATACAGCCTTCCGCTGTGATCTCGTTCTTACCCGGCGCACGGCGCTTGTGCCGTACTGCCTGTTGTTTTATATTATCGCTTTTTAAAGGAATTGTCCACATGAAACGTATTTTTGCGCTGGTTTTGTCGTTCGCTGTCCTGTTCAGCTGCCTTGTGCTGCCCGCCGGGGCTATGTTCGATCCCACCCCGGTCTATCAGGTGCAGGCACAGAGTGCCTATATCGTCAACACCGATACCAATATCATCGTCTATGATAAGGACAGCACAAAGCAGGTATCCGCTGGTGGTCTGACAAAGTACATGACCATTGCCCTGCTGCTGACCAACTATGCCGACCATCTGGACGACACCTTCCAGATGCCCTTTGCCATCTCGGATTACGTTTATAACACCAACAACGCCGATATGCGCTCCAACGAGACCTTTACCTACCGCGAAGCCATGTACGCCATGCTGACCCGCAACGCCAACGAAGCCGCCATGGGCCTTGCTTATGCCCTTTCCGGCGGCGACCTCGCGGGCTGGGTGAGCCAGATGAACACCCTGTCCCAGCGCATCGGCACCACCGGCAGCACCTGGACGGATGCCTGCGGCATCGACAGCGGCAACGTGACCTGTGCCGTGGATATGTACCTGATCCTGCGCTATCTGATGAGCTTTGATGCCTTTGTGGAGGTTTCCGGTGCGCCCAGCTTTACCATGCCCGCCAAAGAAAAACACCGTTCTTCGTCTGTTCTGGTCAGCCAGAACGCCGCGCTGAGCAAATCCAGCGGCGGCAAATACTACCGCAGCGCCATGCAGGGCGGCATGTGCGATGTGACCGCATTCAAAAGCGACAGTGGCAATCAGAGCTATGTTTCATGGGCCAATAAGGATGGTGCCACCTATATTTTCTGCGTGATGCAAAGCCCGGACACCTGCGACGATTTCGGCTACGCCAACCGTCGCCCGGCCCTGTGCGAGACCGTGAAGCTGATGGACTGGGTGTTCGACAGCTTTTCCATTCAGGCCGCGCTGGACACCGACCTTACGCTGGCCGAGATCCCGGTGAAGTATTCCTCCGATACCAGCTCCCTGCAGCTGTATCCCGCCGACAGCATGATGACCCTGCTGCCTTCCACCGGCGACGGCAGCGTGACCCAGAAATATTTCCACCTGCCGGATGCGGTCAGTGCGCCCATCCAGCAGGGCGATGTGGTGGGCACTGTGGAACTGAAGCTGGCCGGTGAGACCATCGGCGTGGTGGACCTGATCGCCGGGCAGGATGTCAGCCTGAACCCGCTGCTGTTCACGGTGGCCCGGTTCCGGGAGTTTCTGGGCAGTCTGTACCTCAAAGTTGTGATAACGCTGAGTATTATCTCTGCCGCAATTTACTTTTTGTGGACGTTCCTGAACGGCTGGAACCGCCGCAAGCCCACCAGAAAGATCCGCCGCCGCTGAGCTTTGCACCGTTCAGCCGCATTTTGTGGAAAAGTGATGCAAAAAGCCCCGTCAGCCTTTTCAGGATGACGGGGCTTTTGGTTGCGCCAGCAGGAGTCGAACCTACGATGGGGGAGTCAAAGTCCCCTGCCTTACCGCTTGGCGATGGCGCATCGTGCAAGATATTATATCATATTCTTTGTTTTTCCACAAGGGGAAGGTTCCACTTTTCCGCTTTTGCGGCGGCTCTGTGCCGCCTTTTGCAGCCTGCAATTTGTGAAAAACCAACTTTTTTCATCATAACAACAAAATATGCCCATTTTGTTGCACTTTTGTTACACTATATGTGGTAAATATAGGATTGAATAAACCTCCTCTTCCCGGCTTTTTCGTCTACTGCCTCATGGCGGGGACATCGAGGTCTGTTCTGGTGTTTCCGTTCCCGGCAGGCACCACATCCCAATTCGTCAGGAAAGCGAGGAGTCATATGAAAAAGATCTTGAAAATGCTGGTCCTCGGTCTGCTCAGCGCTGCACTGCTCTGCTGTGCACTGCCCTCTGCCTTTGCCGCAGAAGACAAGGATTCGCAGGTCTACACCATTGGTCTGGATGCCATGGGCGGCAGCAGCTCCGCTGTGGCAGTCACCACCAATCTGAGCGGCAAACTCAGTGCCCTGCCCGCGCAGCCTACGCTGGAAGGCTACACCTTTGACGGCTGGTATACCGAGCCGGTGGGCGGCACAAAAATCAGCACCTCTACGGTGTTTACCGGTGATACCACTGTGTACGCACACTGGACCGTGAAAAATGCCACCACTTCCACCAGCACATCCACGCCCGCTCAGCCGGAACAGACCGCGCAGGAATACGATGACGGCCCGATTTTGAGCGTTCTGACGGTAGCCGGTGCTCTGATCACCACGCTGGCCGTGGCTGCCTTTATTTAAGTCTTTCCACACACTGTATCAATTTTATCAATAGAAAGGAAAATCTCCATGTCTACTATGAAACTGCCCGCAAACTATGCCTCCATCAGCGAAGAGGAAATGGTCTATCTGGACGGTGGTGCCCGCGACGCTTACAACAGCTTCCTGAATGTCGGTAAGGTGTTCAACGCCATTGCCCGCATCTTCTCCGGTGCAAGCTCCATCATCAACAATGTCAACGTGATCTACCAGTCCTTCCTGACTCTGGGCGATCTGCTGAAGAGCTTCTGATCCGGCTTCTGTTTTCATCTGTTTTTCAAGAACTGTCTCCGTTGTGGGGACAGTTCTTTTTGTTTTTAACGCATTTTAATCGTTTACATCAAAAGAAACAATTTTTCTTTGGCTTTGGCAAAAAAATGCACGGAAAAGGCATTTTTGTTACGCTTTTGTTACGCATACTGTGCTAACATATAAGGTGGAAGGTCATTCATCAAACTGGCGCTGTCGCGCCGAAAACTGATATATCAAATGTGGTTTTGTGGTACGAAAATTTTCGTATTTGTCGAAAGTTTTCGTTCGCCTAATCCGACCACTTTTTGCGGGAGAAATCGATCATTATGCCAGACCGTGAACTGCGGCACATGCGCCGCACCGAATTAGTCGAGATCATTCTGGCGCTCAAGCAGAGCGAGGACCGGCTCCGGGCAGAGAACGCTGCCCTGTCTGCCCAGCTGCAGGAACGGCAGATCCATATTGAAAACGCAGGTTCCATTGCGCAGGCTGCACTGGAGCTGAACAAGGTGTTTGAAGCGGCGCAGGCTGCGGCTGATGAATACGTTGCATCGGTGCTCGCAGCAAACAAAAACACCGATGCCGCTGCCAGCGCTCTGCGCGCTCAGGCGGAAGCCGAAGCCCAGCAGATCCTTGCACAGGCACAGACCGAGGCTGCAAACCTGAAGGCCCGCACCCAGCAGCAGTGCGACGCGGAAACGGAAGCCGCCGCACGCAAGCGCGCCCAGACCGAAGCGGACTGCAAGGCAATGCTTGCCCGGACGCAGCAGGAGATCCAGCAGCGCCGGGCCGCTTTTGACCGCCGGGCCAGCGAACTGCTGGACGGCTATCACAGCACGGAATTCCTGCCGGAGGAGCGTGCCAAATGAAAGAGCAAAAGATCAGGTTCACGCCCATCCCATCCACAGCAGAGGTGGAAGCAGAGCGCGAACGTCTGGCCTACCGCAGCCGTTATATGCGGGTGCTGCGCAGCACGGTCTACACGCTGCTGGTGGTCGCAGCCGTTGCCGTGCTGCTGGCCACCCTGTTTCTGCCGGTGCTGCAGGTCTCCGGCGACAGCATGAACCCCACTCTGCAGGACCGGGACATCATTCTGCTGGTCAAGGACAGCGACATGAAGACCGGCGACCTTTGCGGATTTTACTGGCAGAACAAGCTTCTGCTCAAGCGCATCATCGGCCTGCCCGGTGATGTGATCGAACTGGACGAGGACGGTGTGGTCACTGTGAACGGCCAGACGCTGGATGAGCCCTATGTAGATGAACTGGCTCTGGGCGAATGCGACATCAAATTTCCCTATCAGGTGCCGGAAAACCGGTATTTCGTACTGGGTGACCATCGGGCCACCTCCATTGACAGCCGCAGCAGTGTGATCGGCTGTGTGGAAAAAAGTCAGATCGTAGGCAAGGTTTTTTTGCGGGTATGGCCCTTGTCCAGCTTCTCGTTGATCCACTAAGGAGGTTTAGGAATCATGCGGGATATTGTGAAAGAATATCAGAAAAAGTTCCGTCGGAACCACCAGCGCGCCAGACGCTATACTGCGCTGCTGCTGGCACTGGCGCTTACCACCAGCCTGTTCGTGAACTGGCAGCTGCACGGCGTGGGCATTGCCAAAACGGCCGATTATCTGTGCGGCGAGTTGGAGCACGAGCACACCGCTGCCTGCTATGAAAAGCAGCTGGTGTGCGGCTATGAGGAAGGCGAACCGGAGGACTGGAACGCCACCATGACGGACGACGGCATGTCTTTTGATGATACATTCGACATGGATGATGATGCGTTCGGCGTGGATGCGGATGATCCCGGCATTGCAGCCCATTCCGCAGAGCCGGAGTACATCTTTGTGCCCCATGAGCACACCGACGACTGCTACCAGGAAGTGCAGGAGCTGACCTGCCTGGAAGAAGAGCACACCCACGACGACAGCTGTTTTGATGAGGATGGTGTCACCTTCATCTGCGATAAATTCGAGCACACCCACGACGACAGCTGCTACACCACCACCTATGAGCTGGTGTGCGGTCTGGAAGAGGGCGAGCTTGTAGAAGAAGTGAACCCCGATTATGACCCGGTGGCCCTGTTTGAGGAGCCGGTGGCCGCAAAGCCCGTGGTGGTCGATCCTGTGATCGAGACCCCGGTGCACCACCACACCGATGCCTGCTACGAGGAAGTGCTGGTCTGCGGCCTGCCGGAGCATCACCACACGGTGAACTGCCTGTCCGACCCGCTGGACGGCACGCAGGACGAGGACGAATGGCTGGCGCAGACCGGCACCACGCTGAGCGGCAACTGGGCCGACGACCTGCTGGCCGTAGCCGAGAGCCAGCTGGGCTATGAGCAGAGCGAGCGCAACTTCCAGCTGGACGATGCCGACGGCGAGACCGTGCGCCACTACACCCGCTACGGCAACGACTACGGCAACGACTACGGCCCATGGGACGTGATGTTCCTTTCCTACTGCCTGAAATATGCCAATATCCCCCAAAGCGCGATCCCGCAGGTTTCCAGCGTGCTGTCTTTGCACAGCCAGCTGCGCAGCGCGCTGTACAACGAAGAGACCGGCAGCGGCTATGCCATGGATTTTGACGGTGATCTGCAGTCTGATGCCGCAATGCCCGGTGATATCGTCATTTACAATGGCACCGTGACCAAGGCTGTGGCCGCGGAAAGCCAGCCGTTGCAGGTGCAGGATGATTCCGCCGATGCCGACATTGCCCTGCTCTCCATGGATGCTGCGGCCACCACCGACACCGCGCCCCACATTGAGGAATACACCGTGGATGCCAGCACCGTTGGCATCGTGAGCGATGTGGACGAAGATTTCGGCACCCTGACCGTGATCTCCGGCGATGTGGATGGCAAGGTGGCTAAAGTCACGCTGAATGCTTCGCAGGTAACAACGCTGGTGTCTGTGGCAAATGCGCAGCAGGCCGATTACGGCGTGGCTACGCCGGATTTCAAAGTTGAAGATGACGCAGATGCCATTACCACCATCAAAGGTCTGGATGCACTGGATTACCTCACTGCTCTGGAGGTGCAGCGCAAGAATGGCACTGAATACGAGGATACCAATGTCACCACCATTTCGGAGCTTCTGCACAGCAGCCTGACCGTCACAGATATCCCGGCCCAAGCGATCCAGGACAACGACTACTGTGTCCATGTTAAGCTGCCCAAGAGCTTTGATGTGCTGAACGATGAGCTTATCTCCGGCAAACTGGAAGATACCGGCAATTATGACACCTGCGGCAGCTACCAGCTGCTCAAGGGGAATGACGGCTGCTGGTACGCCGTGCTGCGGTACGACCAAGACTATATCAAGCAGAAAGAAGCGGAAGCCGCAGGCGCGGATACTTCCGATGCCAAGGTCACCAGCAACGTTTCCTTCAATTTCCAGTGGAACCAGAGCGAGGTCACCAGCAGCGGCTTTAATCAGATCGAGGTCAACAAAGATTACGCCCTTGATATCACCATCAACCCGGATAAAACCCTCGATGAGGATCAAAAAGACGATAAGAACTATGACCTTAACCAGAGCGTGATGGACCCGCGCTACGATGGCAGCGACGCCTACCTGGATTACACTGTTACGCTTGTGGTCAAGAACGAACAGGCCGGCCCGCTGACGCTTGCGGACAGCATGACCCTGCCCACCGGCGTAACCGCCGAATATGTCGAAGACTCGCTCCAGCTCAGCATGGAAAACGGCAATACAACGCTCAGAATCACTTGGGAAAATGTTAATGATGAGCGCAAGATCACCTTGGGTTCTGCCGGTTCCCCCATTGCCGCAGGCACCTATTCTATCCGCTACACCGTCAAGCTGAAGGACGTTGGCGAAACGGCTGTTGACGGTGAAGTAATCAATAACATCAAGATTCTGGATACGCCCATCAGCGATGATGCCGAAAAGTCGGTAAAAACCGACAGCCTTGTGATCACCAGTCAGGCCGATCCGTCCGACTACGAACTTCCCTCTACCGGCGGGGCCGGTACCAAACTGTATACAGCAGGTGGCGGCGCGCTGATGCTTGCCGCTCTGGTGTGCGGGGTTTGCAGAAAGCACAGACGCGAAAGGAGGGCACGTTAAAAAGCCTGCATCCTTCCTGACACGGCGGCAAAATTGATTCTGCGCCGGAAGCAGACCCTGAAAATAGGAATCAGAAAAACTTGAAAGGAGACTTTCGCAAATCATGATGAAGAAAGCAATCAAAAAGCTGCTGGCCGCACTGCTGGCAGTTGCCATGGTGTGCGCCATGGCGATCCCGGCGTTTGCATACGACACTGAGGAGGTCAGAGCCCACCACTCTTTCGAAGCTTTCCAGATCTTCCAGGGTGATGTTAGTGATGACAATACGAAGATTTCCAACGTTAAGTGGGGCAAAAACATCACTAATTCTACCGATTTTCTGGAGAAATTGACGGCAGATCCTACCATCAGCGGTGAGTTTAACAATCCTACCACTGCTCAGGATGTTCTTGCGGTTATCAGCAAATGGCATGATTCCGATGATAACAGCATCGCTTTTGCGCGCTTTGTATGCCACTATCTCTACTCGGGTGCTGTAGACCCGGGAACCTCCATTCCAAGTTCCGGCGATGTCGTCGAAATCCCCATTGACGGGGCAGGTTATTATCTGATCGTTGATACTACCTACTTTAAACCTGGCGATTCCTATCATGCCTACAATTCCTTCCTGCTGAAGGTTAACAAAGGAAAATTTAACCTTCCAATTAAGCCTAAGTTTGTAAAACCCACTGTTGAGAAGAAAGTTTATGACAACGACATCAACGACATTAGCTCTGCTGGTGGTTGGGGCAGTTCCGCTGACCATGCAATCAACGAAAAGTTCAAGTTCCAGCTGATCGCTAAGTTGCCCGCAAGCGACGACTGTGCTTACGATTACTATGATAAGTACACTGTTTGCTTCAATGATACTCTGTCTGACGGCATTACCTTTGACAAATTGGATACGGTGGAAATCACAAATGGCGATGGCGGTGTTTCACAAGTGATCAATAACTATACACTTGACCCGAACGATCCTCAGTCCTCCTTCAAACTGAGCATTGATAATGTCAAGACCTGTGTACCAGATTTGAATAAAGGCGCTACGATTACGGTCACCTATACTGCACACCTGAACGAAAATGCCACTGTCAATACTGAAGGCGGTTCTAATACTACTGATAACAAGAATAGTGTTTTTCTCCAGTATTCCAACAATCCCAGAATCGACACATCCCTTGATCAGACTCCCACAAGCGAAGTCCGTGTGTACACCTACCAGCTGAACAACACCAAGTACCGCGATGAAGTTAACGAGAACAACAAGCTGGAGGGCGCTGGCTTCCGTCTGTACAGCAATGAAGCTTGCACTGAGGAACAGGAAGTAAAGCTCTACAAAAAAGGCAACTTCTACTACCCCATCAAAGACGCAACCGATAAAGCCCAAGACGCTGTTGAGATGTTCTCTGACGAACATGGTCAGTTCAATGTCAAGGGTCTGGACGCTGGCACCTACTACCTGAAGGAGACCAATCCTCCTGCCGATTACAGTGCCTGTGCCGATAAAGAAATCGTCATTTCTGCAACGCACGACGTAAACCATGTTTCTCTGTCCGGTAACCTGTCCACCACCATCATCAACAAAAAAGCCGGCGGCATTACCCTGCCCTCCACCGGCGGCATCGGCACTACCATCTTCTATGTGGTCGGCGGCGGCCTGATGGTTGCGGCCATCGTTCTGCTGGTCACCAAGAAGCGCATGGAGAACAAGTAAGCTCCATTTCCCCCCAGAACCCGGAGCAAAGGGGCCGCAAGGCCCCCGCTCCTATCCTTATAACATTAGGGAGTAGCCCATGAAAAAGAACAAAAGCACCATCATCCTGATCCTCGTCTTTTTCGTGGGTCTATCCGTGATGTTATACCCCACCCTCAGCGATTACGTCAACCAGCTGCATCAGTCCCGTGCTGTGGCCACCTATGCCGAGGATGTGGACAATCTGACCGATGCCGACTACAGCGCCTATTTCGAGGCGGCAGATGCGTTCAATGCGCAGATCGCCGCCGACCCGGACGCTTTGTATTTCCCGCAGCGCTTTCCCACCTACGAAAGCACGCTGGATGTGACCGGCACCGGCATTATGGGCTACATCACCATTGAAAAGATCGGTGTGGAGCTGCCCATCTACCACGGCACCAGCGATGGCGTGCTGCAGATCGCCGCAGGCCACTTGGAGGGCACCAGCCTGCCGGTGGGCGGCGGCAGCACCCACGCGGTCATTTCGGCTCACCGCGGCCTGCCCAGCGCCAAGCTGTTCACCAATCTGGACCAGCTGGAAGTGGGCGACACCTTCACCATCACGGTGCTGGACCGGGTGCTGACCTATGAGGTGGACCAGATCTCCATTGTACTGCCCACCGAGACCGACAACCTCAAGGTGGTGGACGGCAAGGATTACGTCACCCTGATGACCTGCACCCCCTACGGCATCAACTCCCACCGCCTTCTGGTGCGGGGACGGCGCATCGAAACGCCGGACAAGCTCAAGCACATCCGTGTAACAGCCGATGCCATCAAGATCGAACCGATCATCACAGCTCCCATCATGGCACTGCCCCTGCTGCTGGTGCTGCTGCTCTGGCTGCTGTTCTCCAACCGCAAACGCAAATCTACAAGAGGTGAAAAACATGAAACGCACTGATCTCAAAAAGCACGCTGCGGCCCTGCTTTTGGTGCTGTGCCTTCTGGTAACAAGTGCGCTGCCTGCCCTTGCCACCAGCGCAAACATCAAGCTGGTGGACAGCAGCGGCAATCCCACTACCGGCACCATCTGCGTTACGCTGTACGACAGCGCCAACGATAAGGCGCTGAGCGGCGGCAAGCTCACTTTGTACCGTGTGGCCGAGGTAAAGCGCCAAAACGGCAACCTGAGCTACGAATACTGCGGCGATTTCTACGGCTGCGGCATTGCGCTGGGTGATTTGACCGACAGCACCCTTGCGGCCCAGCTGCAGGAGTATCTGCCCCAAAGCGCCGAGGGCACTACGAAGACCATTGATGCGGACGGCAGCGTGACCTTCCGTGGTCTGGAGCTTGGCCTGTATCTGATCGTGCAGACCGAGGCTTCCAAGGGCTATGAGCCGATCAATCCGTTCCTTGTCTCTCTGCCCATGGCGGAGGATGGCAAGTGGAATTATGCGGTGGATGCCAGCCCCAAGGTGGGTGCTTACACCCCCACCAAGCCGGACACGCCGCCTACGCCCCCTACCCCGCCTACGCCCGATTATCCTGATACGCCTACCCCGCCGGACAACCCGGATAACCCGGTCTCTCCCGGTAATCCGGACAATCCCGTGGCTCCGGGCCATCCGGATCATCCGGTAGCACCCGGTAATCCAGACAGCCCCGTTCTGCCGGGCCACCCGGATAACCCGGTAATGAGCGGTCTGCCGCAGACCGGTCAGCTGAACTGGCCCGTGCCGGTGCTGGCTGTCAGCGGTGTGGTGCTGTTTGCATTCGGCTGGGCGCTGGATCGCAAGTACCACACAGTATAATTTCCTTCTGATACAACAAAGAGGACCCGATGCATCTGCATCGGGTCCTCTTTTTCGGTTTCTTTTATGCAGTCAGGGTTTACTGCTGCTGTGCCTGCTCGGCGCGCTTGGCTTCCAGCGCCAGAATGGCATCGCGGCGGCTTAGGTTGATACGGCCCTGCTGGTCGATGTCGGTCACCTTGACCACGATGGCATCGCCCACGGCCACCACATCCTCCACGCGCTCCACACGCTTGGTGTCCAGCTTGGAGATGTGCACCAGACCTTCCTTGCCCGGTGCGATCTCAACGAAGGCACCAAAGTTCATCAGGCGGGTCACTTTGCCCTTGTAGATGGCACCGATCTCGGGGTCCTCCACAATGGTCTTGATGGTAAAGATGGCGCGCTTTGCGTCCTCCTGATCCACAGCAGAGACGAACACATGGCCGTCCTCCTGCACGTCGATCTTGCAGTTGCAGGTAGCGCAGATGTCCTGAATGACCTTGCCGCCCTTACCGATCACGTCCTTGATCTTATCGGTGGGGATCATCATGCTGAACATCTTGGGTGCGTAGCGGCTCAGCTCATGGCGGGGCTCTGCGATCACCGGCTTGATGATCTCGTCCAGAATATACAGGCGGCCCTTGCGGCACTTCTCGAAAGCCTCGGCAATGATGTCGTAGGTCAGGCCATCGATCTTGATGTCCATCTGGATGGCGGTGATGCCCTTGCGGGTGCCGCCCACCTTGAAGTCCATGTCGCCGTGGAAGTCCTCCACGCCCTGAATGTCCAGCATGGTCATCCAGCGGTCGCCCTCGGTGATCAAGCCGCAGGAAATGCCGGCAACGGGTGCCTTGATGGGCACGCCTGCATCCATCAGGGCCAGCGTAGAGCCGCAGATGGATGCCTGAGAGGTGGAACCGTTGGAGGAGAGCACCTCAGACACGCAGCGGATGGTGTAGGGGAACTCTTCCAGAGAGGGCAGCACGGGCACCAGAGCACGCTCTGCCAGTGCGCCATGGCCGATCTCGCGGCGGCCGGGGCTGCGCGGTGCGCGGGCCTCGCCCACAGAGTACGGCGGGAAGTTGTAGTGATGGATATAGCGCTTGGTCTGCTCGTCGGTCAGGTCGTCCATGAGCTGGTTGTCCTTGGTGCCGCCCAGAGTGCAGGTGGTGAGCACCTGCGTCTGGCCGCGGGTGAACATGCCGGAGCCGTGCACGCGGGGCAGGATGCCCACTTCGGCAGCCAGCGGGCGGATCTCGTTGATGCCGCGGCCGTCCACGCGCTTGCCCTCGTCCAGCAGCCAGCGGCGCACCACGAACTTCTGCATCTTGTAGCTGACCAGATCAAGGTCTGCAGCGGTCAGGTCGGGGTACTCCTCGGCGATCTTGTCCATGATGGGCAGCAGAGCGGCATCGCGCACATTCTTGTCGTCGGTGTCCATAGCGGCCTTGAAGTCGTCCAGATACTTGTTCTGGATGGCGTGGAACACGTCCATATCCAGACCCACCACCTGAAAATCGATCTTCTTCTTACCGCGCTCGGCCACGATGCGGTTGATGAACTCAATGGTCTTTTTGATCTCCACGTGAGCGGCCTTGATGGCGTTCAGCATGGTGTCCTCGTCCACCTCGTTGGCACCGGCCTCGATCATGACGATCTTATCCATGGTGGCGGCAACGGTCAGGGCAAGGTCGCTCACCTTGCGCTGTTCCTGCGTGGGGTTCAGCACGATCTCACCGTCCACCAGACCCACCTGCACGCCGCCGATGGGGCCGTTCCACGGGATGTCGGACACGGCAGTGACCAGAGAAGCACCGATCATACCGGCGATCTCAGGGCTGCAGTCGGGGTCCAGACTCATGACGGTCATGGTGATGCACACGTCGTTGCGCATCTCCTTGGGGAACAGCGGGCGCATGGGGCGGTCCACCACGCGGCTGGTCAGGATGGCGCGCTCACCGGGGCGGCCCTCACGGCGCATAAAGCTGCCGGGGATGCGGCCTGCCGCGTAGAGCTTTTCCTCATACTCGACGTTCAGCGGGAAGAAATCCACGCCTTCGCGGGGTTTGGGGCTCATGACGACATTGCACAGAACGCAGGTCTCGCCGTAGCGGATCATGGCGCTGGCGTTGGACAGGCCGCACATCTTGCCCATCTCGACCTTGAACGGGCGGCCTGCCAGCATGGTTTCGTAGACCTTGAAATTCTCAAAGGTCTCTCTGCGGGAACCAAATTCAATTGCCATTGTTTTTGCCTCCTTGTTTTTCCGGATTTTTCTATCCAAAAAGGCCGTGGCGCGCGCATCATAGCAATAAATCCAGCGTCCGTACCCGGGGCACAGGCGTTCGATTTACTGCTGCAATACGCTGCCGCCGCCATTTTGTACATAAAAGCAAAAGGCAGGCACCTTTGCGGTACCTGCCCTCTGTTTAAATTACTTACGCAGACCCAGAGTTGCGATCAGAGCACGGTAACGCTCGATGTCCTTCTTCTGGAGATAAGCCAGCAGATTGCGGCGGCGGCCAACCATCTTCATCAGGCCGCGGCGGCTGTGGTGATCGTTCGGGTTCTTCTTCAGGTGCTCGTTCAGCTCGTTGATGTGAGCGGTCAGCAGAGCGACCTGGACTTCGGGAGAGCCAGTGTCCTTCTCGGTCAGAGCGACTTTGGCCATAACTTCCTGCTTGTTCATAGTTACATACCTCTTTATAAAATTTTATGTGCCAATGGAACAGCGGCGGGAAACGGCATTCCCAAAAAGCGGGCATACTCCCAACCCCGTACCACGGTAACAGATACAGTATACCAGAACCCTGTGCAAAATGCAAGGATATTTTTTGCATCCTGCCTTTATTTTTTTACGTACTGGTGCCAGTACAGCTGTACCTCCGGCAGCTTCTTTTTGCGCAGCAGAACTGCGGTGGGGATCAGATACAGCAGCACCGAAAGCAGCATGGATGCATCGTAGCCGCTCACCGCATCGGCCACGGTAGTGGTGCCGTACAGCCCACCGATGAGCATGGACGAAATATCCATGGCACCGTGCAGGAATACCGTCACCCACAAATTGCCGGTGCGGAAGTAGATCGCCGCAAAAAGAGTGCCCAGCGATGCTGCAAACACGCACTGCATCAGCACACCGAAGGGTGCCGAACTGAGGATATTGGTCAGGTGCGCCGCACCAAACAGCACACCGGACAAAAGGCAGGCCTTCCACACACCGGCGCGGCTGGTGCCAAAGTGCTCCAGCAGGGTCTGGGCAATGACACCGCGGAAGATGAATTCCTCGGCCACACCCACCATGGCCATGCTGACAAGGAAGGTGCAGATGCGTGCCGCAGGCTGCAGCACGCCGTTCTCCGGCCGGCCCAGCACCAGCGACCCAAAGGCATTGTAGCCAATGAACACCAGCGGGTACATGCCCACCAGCAGGCCATTGAAAAAGCCGCTGCCGCGGCGGCGCAGCAGCCCAGCACGGTCTGTCCGTACCAGAAACAGCACTGCCACCATGGCCCCCACCAGCTCCTGCAGAGTGCTGTAGAGGTATGTATCAATGGACGCAAAATCCGTCCGAAAAAGAACCAATGCAATGGTAAAGACAAGATCTGTTACGAACAGGCTTGCCAGAAAGACCACTTCTGCCAGAACGCAGAATAAGATTGGGTGCGCTTTGCGCAGTCGTTTGAGCATGGGATACCCTCCTGAATCGTTGATGGTACTATTCTAGCACACTTTATCTTAAAACGATATAGCACGCGCAAAAAAGGCAGTTTTCCCTTCTGCTGTGCCGCAAAGCGTTCACTTTTTCAAAACAAAGATCTGTTCAAACTCCTGCGTTGCCAGCAGCGAAACATCCTCATAGCCGCCCTGTCGGGCAACGTTCCACGCAGTTTCCATGTTCTGGGCCGTGATCTGCTCCACCTGTTCTGCCGTCACGAACTGCCACAGCCCCCGGCCTCCAATGAACAGCACCAGCGTATCATTTTCGCCGGTGTTATACTGCACCAGCAGCTCACTGGAATCGTCCGGCACCACACAGACCTCCTGAAATTTGAGAAGCTCCTGCACGCCGGAAGTGAAACTGCCAAGGTCTCCGGTAATATCCACGCAGGCGGCCTGACTGTATTGTTCCAGTTCTTTGTCTATCTTATAAGTACCGCTGTACATGCGCTCCGGCTCGATCACAAATGCAAGCACGACCATTGCAAGGCACACGATCTGCAGAATGCGCTTTCTGGTGCCTGCACGCAGCGTATCCAGAATGGAGAAAAGGCCGCAGCCACAAAACAGCGCTTCCAGCGGCTGCAGATGGTACACATACCGCAGCGACTTATACGGCGAGATCACCGCGATAACCAGAAATGCAGCAAGCGCCGGGACCGTGATCAGCTTGACATCCCCGGGGATCAGCGTAGTGCCGCGCAACTTGCCCGGCAGCCAGCGCTGCCCCAGCTTCGTCAGGATCAGCACGGCCATAATGCCTGCGCCTACAGCAAAGCCGACAATGCTCCAGCCGATCAGCTCCAGCGGGCCTTTGGGGTACTGCGCCAGATCAAAAAGATTGCGCGTTGTAGCATCCAGTGAGTTCGTATTCTGCGAGTGCAGCTGTGCATACCAGCACGGAAAGGTGAGCAGCATTCCGCCAACGCCCGCAAGTGCCGGAAGCGAAAATGCAGCAGCATTTTTCCATTCGCGCCGGAACATCAGGTAAAGGTCATATGCTGCGCACAGCAGGAAGGCATAGACCACAAAGAAATACTGGGTCATCATGCCAAGATAGATGGTTACACCGATCAGAAGATATTTGGGCACAGACGGCCTGCGAAGAGACTTTGCCACCAGCAGCGCAAGCAGGATTGTCAGCAAGGTCATGAGCATATACATGCGCACCATCGTCACATTCGAGATCATTTCACGGTTGAACGCATACAATGCACAGACGAACAATGCTTTTTTCCAGTCTGCAAACAGCTCCATGCCCAGCGCATACAGCGCTGCCAGCGTGCCGCCCAGCAGCACAAAATTCATCCCCAGACCCGTCCATTTTGTAAAGCTGCCCGGGAACAGCGAGCATACTGTATTCAACAGAAAATAAAACAGCGGCGGATGAATGTCCTGCGTCTGATTATAGTAGACCGACGCATAGTTGAAGCGATCATTTTTCTGAACCGAAATATAATTCACAAAATCCTGTTGTTCAAAAACTGCTTCCGGGAGATTTCCATCAAACGAATGCTCACCATTATAATACCAATTCAAAAACGGCGCATAGCTGCTGTTTGCAAGGCCGTAGGAGTAGATCTCATCCAGAAAGAACCCCTCTTTCCGCACAGCCCACCAGCCGCAAAGGCAGATCAGAACGATCACAAAAAGCGCGACCGCCCGTTTTTTCTTTTTTATTTCCTGCATGGTTTCTGTTTTTCCTCGCTTTTTTGTCCGTTCTGCAGCCAAATATGGCTTTGCTTTTCCAGTATATCATATTTAGAACACAAGTCAAAACTTTTCGGGTTGCAGATCCCGCTGCTCCTAGCAGCATGCACCCTGTTAGACATTCCTAGCCGGTGGGACCCGCGGGCTAAACAAAGCCATACTATGGCTTTGTTTGCGGTGCTTCGCACCGCCGCCCTGTTCAAATCCCGTGCGGAGACAAAAAAGAACCAGTACACGAATGTGTTAGCAGCATGCACCCTGTTAGACATTCCTAGCCGGTGGAACCCGCGGGCTAAACAAAGCCATACTATGGCTTTGTTTGCGGTGCTTCGCACCGCCGCCCTGTTCAAATCCCGTGCGGAGACAAAAAAGAACCAGTACACGAATGTGTTAGCAGCATGCACCTTGTTAGACATTCCTACCGGTTGGGACCCTCGCACTAATCAAAGCCCCACTGGGGCTTTGATTACCTCGCCTACGGCGCGGCCCGTGCTCCTTCAAATCCCGCGCGGAGACAAAAAAGAACCAGTACACGAATGTGTACTGGTTCTTTTTGGTCGGAGCAGCGGGATTTGAACCCACGGCCTCCTCGTCCCGAACGAGGCGCGCTACCAACTGCGCTATGCCCCGAAAATACCGCAGCCAGTTGAGACTGCGGTTTTCTTGGTTGGGGATGAGAGAATCGAACTCCCACAAGTAGAGTCAGAGTCTACCGCACTACCACTATGCAAATCCCCATTATTCAGTTTGTCTGCCGCGCCGTGCGCTGCTGACAAGGGATATTATACTCAAAAGGCCCGCGCTTGTCAACCATTTTTTTATTTTTTCTGCAAAAGTTTTCCCGCTGTTCTCCTGCCCGCAGAAATGCACCGTGGAAGCGTATAAATTTTCTGCGCTTCTCTTGACAGCAGCCCCCATCCGGAATAATCTTATACTATAAACAGGTAGATCTCCGGGCAGACTGACTTTGAAAGGCAGAACGCGCGGCGCTGAATACCAAATGAAAGAGGGCTTTTGAATGAAAAAACGTGTTGGAATCCTGACCTCCGGCGGCGACTGTCCGGGTCTGAACGCCACCATCCGCGGCGTAGCAAAAGCACTGTATGCCCGCATGGGCGATAACGTGGAGATCGTTGGCATCCTGAACGGATACAGCGGCCTGATTAACGGCGACTACAAGGAGATGTGCGAGGACGATTTCCGCGGCATCCTGACGCTGGGCGGCACCATTCTGGGCACCAAGCGCACCCCCTTTAAAATGATGCGTGTGGTGGAGGACGACAACATTGATAAAGTTGCCGCCATGAAAAAGACCTACAAGGAAGCCAAGCTGGACTGCCTGCTGTGCCTGGGCGGCAATGGCACCCACAAAACCGCAAACCTGCTCTCACAGGAGGGTCTGAACATCATCGGCCTGCCCAAGACCATTGATAACGATATCTATGGTACCGACGTAACCTTCGGCTTCCACACCGCCGTGGACATTGCCACCGATGTGATCGACCGCATCCACACCACCGCAGGCAGCCACAGCCGCGTGATGTGCATTGAGATCATGGGCAACAAGGCAGGCTGGCTGACGCTGTATTCCGGCATTGCAGGTGGTGCAGATATTATTCTGCTGCCGGAACAGCCCTATGATATCGACCGTGTGTGCTCTGCCGTGGAACGCCGCGCAAAGAAGGGTTCCAACTTCTCCATCATCGCTGTGGCCGAGGGTGCCATCAACTGCGAGGAAGCCGGCATGAAGCGCAAGGAATGGATGGCAAAGCGCGCCGAGGCAGGCTTTGGCACCACCGCCACCAACCGCATTGCACAGGCCGTGCAGAAAAAAACCGGCATGGAGACCCGTGTGTGCATCCCGGGCCACATGCAGCGCGGCGGCAGCCCCAGCGCCTACGACCGTGTGCTGGCCACCCAGTTCGGCAGCTATGCGGCAAAGCTGGTGGAGATCGAGCGCTACGGCGTGACCGTTGCCATGGTGAACCGCCATGTCACCCAGAACCGTCTGGCCGACATTGCAGGCAAGACCCGCAACGTGCCGGAGAACTGCGACCTGCTCACCGTCGCCCGCCGCATGGGCATCAGTCTGGGTTGATTACCATTTGAATGCTCTCCGCTTTGCTCTGAGCATTTTTAGCGGAATAATTATTTTTTATTGGGGATTCCTGAAAATCTGCGGATTTTCAGGAATCCCTTTTTCACCGGAAGGGTCCCAACCGGCAGATGCTTCAAACAAACGGAATGCCGTTTTCCGCTGCACCCCCTCCCGTGAAAATGCAGATCCCGGCAGACCGCAGTCTGCCGGGATCTGCTCTATTCAGAAATACTGTTTCCGTTGAAGATGACCAGAGTGCAACGGTGGCCATTCAAAATCGTCTGCCGGACAAATCAAAGGTCCGTCACATCATGCCGGGTGGGCTGGCCTTTTTCAAAGGCAACCGCGCTTTCCAGCACACCGCGCACCATGCTCTCCACATCCTCGTGGGTGTAGAAAGCCGTGTGGTCGGTCAGGATCACATTGGGCATGCTGCGCAGAGCCGCCAGCTCCGGGTTCGGGATCACATCGCCCATGCGATTATAATAGTACAGGCCGTTCTCATTTTCCAGCACGTCCAGGCCCGCCGCGCCAATCTTGCCGCTTTCCAGCCCGGCGATCAGTGCATCGCTGTCGATCAGCTTGCCGCGGGCGGTGTTGATGATGGTCACGCCCGGCTTCATGCTCTCAATTGCTTTGGTGTCGATGAGATGGTGATTTTCCTCCGTAGCGTTGGTGTGCAGAGTGATGACATCGCTTTCCGCCAGCAGGGTCTCCAGCGGCACATACTCGGCGATCTTCTTTACCTCGTCGTTGGGGTACAGGTCGTAGGCCAGCAGGCGGCAGCCAAAGCCGGACAGATGCTGCAGCACCGTGCGGCCAATGCGGCCTGTACCGATCACACCCACAGTGCAGGTGGAAATATCGCGGCCGATTTTTCCCTGCAGGGAGTAGTCCTGCGCTTCGCCGCGCTTGAGGATGTGCCCTGCCTTGCGCAGGCTCATCAGCATGAGCATAATGGCAAAGTTTGCAACGCCGTTTGGCGGGTAGTCCACATTGGCTACCTTCATGCCCAGTTCCCGGGCCGTCTCGCGGTCTACGTGGTCATAGCCGATGGAACGGCAGCAGATGGACTTTACTCCTAGCTCGTGAAACCGCTTGACCATGGGCGCGCTCATATCACAGGGCGTTACCGACACGGCATCATAGCCCTTTGCCAGTTCAGCGTTTTCCAGCGCGGGATACTCCTGCGTAGAGCCAAACTCAACGTCCAACTGCGGTGCCAGCCGCTGCGCGATGCCCAGCTCATCGTAGGGGCGCAGGGTGTAAAAAAAGACTTTTGTTGCCATAAAACTTCCCTCCCGGCTTATTTTGTACCTATTGTAGCACGTTCTGCACAGATGGATGCATTTTACTGCATGAATTTTGTTCACCTTAAAAATGAGGATTCATCTTTTCATATGAATACGCGCAAAACAGTTGTAAATTGTCGGAAAAGAGGGTATGATAAAGGAACTGAGAAGTATACATCACTGAAATATAAAAGGAGTGTGCCTTATGCGCGCTTATGAACGGCTTTTGAATTATGTCCGGGTGCATACCACCTCGGACGAAAACTCCGGTACGCACCCTTCCGCTGAACGGGAGTTTGACCTTGCCCGCCAGCTGGTGGATGAGATGAAGGCCCTTGGCATGGAGGATGCCCATGTGGACGAGTACTGCTACGTCTATGGCACCCTGCCTGCCACGCCCGGCTGTGAGGATCAACATGCTCTGGGCCTGATCGCCCACATGGACACTGCCGACGATGCCAGCGGTGAGAATGTGCAGCCCGTTGTGTGGGAAAACTACAACGGCGGCGACGTAACTCTGCCCGCCACCGGCATGGTGATGAAGCCCTCTGTGTTCCCCTTCCTCACTTCCATGAAGGGCGAGACCCTCATCACCTCAGACGGTACCACCCTGCTGGGTGCCGACGATAAGGCCGGTATTGCCGAAATTTTGACCGCTGTTGAGACCATTCAGGAAAAAGGCCTGCCCCACGGCAAGCTGTGTATCGCCTTTACTCCGGATGAAGAGATCGGCGAGGGTGCAGAGCTGTTCGATATTCCGGGCTTCGGTGCCGACTTTGCCTATACGGTGGACGGCGGCGATGCCGGCTCCATTGAGTACGAGAACTTCAACGCCGCTTCTGCCACCGTGACCATCCGCGGCTTCTCGGTGCACCCGGGCACCGCCAAGGGCACCATGATCAACGCTTCCAACGTAGCAATGGAGTTCCACGGTGCTCTGCCCATCACCGCCCGCCCCGAAACGACCGAGGGCCGGCAGGGCTTCTACCACCTGTGCCAGATGTACGGCGATGTGACCACCGCAAAGCTGGGCTACATCCTGCGCGACCACGATGCCGCAAAGCTACAGTTCAAGAAGGACAACATGCTGGATATTGCCGAATTTTTGAACGGAAAGTACGGCGAAGGCACCGTGACCGTGGAGATCAAGGACAGCTACCGCAACATGCTGGAAAAAATCAAGCCGCATTTCCACTTAGTAGAGACCGCCCGCAAGGCCACCCGCATGGCCGGGCTGGAACCGGAGGAAATTCCGGTGCGCGGCGGCACCGACGGTGCTATGCTGAGCTGGAAAGGCCTGCCCTGCCCCAATCTGGGCACCGGCGGCTTCAATTTCCACGGCGTATGCGAGTGCATCACCGCTGAGCGCATGGACCGCTGCACTGAGATCTTGCTGAACATCATAAAGCTGTACGCAGAGTAAATTTTATTTTTCAATATACAAAAAAGTGGGTGCTATTTTCGGATAGCACCCACTTTTGTTATACTCTGACGCTTATCTCTACGACTCCACTCGTGAAAATGCATTTGGAGCAGCCCTGCGGTTGCGTAGCAATGAAAGCCCCAGTGGGGCTTTCAAGCAGGCGAGCGGTCTGCGTTAGCAGATGGAAGGGATTCGCCCTGACAAGCGTCAGGGCTGCGACAAATGCGAAAAATAAAAATCAAATTCCACTGAACATGCCCAGAGTACAACAACGACGACCGCTGCCTGCGGCAGAAGCAGGGAGGAGTTGTTGGGGTCGCGGCCAGCAAGACACGAATGCCGCTCAAGGCATGAAGTGGATGCTGGGAGCCGCAACTCTAGGAGGGCATTCAAAATCGTTTAACCAACGTTGATATGCCCCACCGGCATGATCTTCCGTTTGTTGTCGTCCGGCTTTGCTGTCAGGCTCATGGCCAGCGACACCGGGCCGACACGGCCCATGAACATGACCAGCATATACAGGATTTTTGCGCCCCGGTTCAGCTGAGCGGTAACGCCCACCGAAAGGCCAACTGTGCCAAAGGCAGAGCAGGACTCGAAAATAGCGTCAATGACCGACACAGCGTCCGAGGTGTTATAGAACACCACCACAGCCGAGCCAACCGCCGCCAGCCCGCCGAGCACGATAATGGTCAAAGCACGATAAACCGTCTTGGACTCGATGTGGTGCTCTGCGATCACACAGTCGTCGCGACCCTGAGCCACACTGCGGATCGTCAGGATGATCACAGCGAACGTAGTCACCTTCACGCCGCCGCCGGTAGAGCCGGGTGCCGCACCAATGAACTGCAGCGCGCTCATCAGCAGTTTGGTGATGGGGCCGCAGGCCGCAAGGTCGATGGTATTCATGCCCGCAGTACGAGTGGACACCGACTGGAACAGTGCCGCCATCAGCTTGCCGGGCACAGAGAGCCCGCCCATGCTGGCAGGATTGTTCCACTCCATCAGCGCGATGAGCGCCGCGCCGCCGAGCCACAGGATCACCGAGAAGCTCAGCACCACCTTGGCCTGCAGGGAAAGCCGGTGCTTTTTGCGGTATTGACCGATCTCCACCCATACCATGAAGCCCAGACCGCCGGAAATGATCATGAACATCACAACGGCCTGAACATAGTAATTGTTCACATAGGGTGCCAGTGAGGAATACTGGCCGAACCGGCCAAACAGATCAAAGCCCGCGTTACAGAAAGCCGAGATGGCCGTGAACACGCTCACCCAGATGCCTTCCAGCCCGAACTGCGGCACAAAGGCGAACAGCAGCAGCACAATGCCAATGCCTTCAAACAGGCCAGCCAGTCCCACCACGATCTTCAGCACGTCCTTGGCCTGCGCATATCCGTCCGCTGAGACGCTTTCTCCCAGCAGCCGCAGATCGCGGAAGCCCATGCGCCGCCGCATAGCCAGCGCGAAGAAGCTGGTGAGGGTGACCAACCCCAGACCACCCACCTGAATGAGCAGCAGGATCACCACCTGCCCAAAGTAGGTGAACTGGGTCCAGGTATCCCGCACGATCAGACCAGTAACGCAGGTAGCGCTTGTGGCGGTGAACATGGCATCCAGTACATCCAGCCGCCCATGCTTGCTGGCAACAGGCAGGCTGAGCAGAAAGGTGCCCAGCGCGATCACGATGACAAAGCTCACACAGATGATCTGCGTAGGCGTATACATCCCCTTGCGCTTGCCCGCCGGGCGGTAAAACAGCTTTTTCCCTTTTGCCTTTTCCATAAGTTCCTCCGCACGCGGCAAAGCCTGCCGCGGCTATTTTCATTTCCTCTATAGCATACACCATTTTGCCCTCCGGTTCAACTTGATTTTATCCGCAAAATGCTGTATTATAATAGGGCATCCGTCTCCGTAGCTCAGATGGATAGAGCGCAAGCCTCCTAAGGTTATGCTCTACCGGCCGCCTTACGATGAAAAGTGATCGTTACCAATTTTAATTGAATAGATGTCTCTGTAGCTCAGCAGGATAGAGCGTTCGCCTCCTAA
>ERZ780144.1450-NODE-1450-length-25443-cov-6.685009_pt1 | contig 25443 bp, 29 predicted proteins | sample MGYA00511380_ERZ780144 | MGnify/ENA primary metagenome ERZ780144 (study PRJEB29588, sample SAMEA1965858) | human gut metagenome | biome: human gut; feature: human-associated habitat; material: faeces | place: Denmark | collected 2008/2010 ... | reverse complement strand
ATTTCCTCGAAGCATGCCGCTTGGACGGACGTATGGAGTACCGCGGGAACCTCGACCCGGAAATCAGTGACCTTTTAGCCGGCGACTAACAATGACAAACGAACATAGAACAGAACCTCGAACAGCTATAAAGATGCAAACGGATATAATTTTTAATACGGACGCACTTTCCGGTCTGAAGAAACTGGCCGACGACTGCGTGGACTGTATTGTAACTTCGCCCCCGTACTGGCAGCTCCGCGATTACGGCCTTACGCCGATCCTTTTCGGAGGGGACGAGGCATGCCGCCATGATTTCGACGGCTTCAACGTCTGCCGCAGATGCGGCGGATGGCGTGGGCAGTTGGGGCAGGAGCCGTCGCGTGAGTTGTTTCTGGAGCATCTCGCAGCAATCTTCGACGAGTGCCGCCGTGTGCTGAAAAAATCAGGCACACTGTGGGTCAATCTCGGCGATTCATACAGCAAACTCAACAAGTATAACCGTCCGAACGACTGGCCTGCCGGCAAGAACACCTATTGTCTCAAGAAATTAAAGGTCGATCTGTCGGCGCACCGTGTGCCGCACAAGTCGCTGTGCAATATTCCGGGGCTGTTCGCCGAGACGATGATTCTGCGGGGCTGGATACTGCGCAACGAAATTATCTGGTACAAGCCCTCGGCTGTCCCTGCACCTGTAAAAGACCGCTTCACGGTGGATTTCGAGAAGGTCTTTTTCTTTACGAAAAATCGGAAATACGATTTCCGCCAGCAAGTCGAGCCATGTGTTTCAGCATCTTCGGAAGATGGGCGGCCGAGACAGAGAAACATGCGGACGGTATGGTGTTTTCAATCCGGTAATAACTCCCCGGCACACCATGCGCCCTATCCTGAGAAACTCATCGAAACACCTGTCGAGGCGGGATGTCCGCCCGGCGGCGTGGTGCTCGACCCGTTTCTGGGCAGCGGAACGACAGCCGTAGTGGCACGACGGCTCGGAAGGCGTTACATCGGCATCGAACCCAATCCGAAATATGCCGCGACGGCACGGGCACGGTTGGAGCTAATTCCCGAATCCTTACAACGGTAGCCATGCGGATCGGACTGGTGGATGTGGACGGGCACAACTTCCCGAACATAGCGTTGATGAAGCTCTCGGCATGGCACAAGCGCTGGGGCGATACGGTGGAGTTCGCCGATCCCGCGGCAGGTCGTTACGACAAGGTCTATATGTCGAAGGTCTTTACCTTTTCGCGGGACTGCACGGATCGCTACGATTGCGAGGTCGTCCGGGCCGGAACGGGTTACAGGGACTATGCGACAATGCTTCCCGAAGAGATCGAACATATATGCCCGGATTACTCGCTCTACGGCGTCAGGGAAGCCTATGGGTTTCTGACGCGCGGATGCGCAAACCATTGCCCGTGGTGCGTAGTGCCTCACAAGGAGGGCCATATCCGGGCGCATGCAGACATCGAAGAGTTTCTCGACAAACGCCGAAGCGCCGTGCTGCTCGACAACAACCCGTTGGCTTCGGAGTGGGGACTCGCGCAGATCGAGAAAATTGCCCGCATGGGTATACGGGTGGATTTCAACCAGGGACTCGATGCCCGGCAGATCGCCCGCACACCGGAGATTGCCGCGTTGCTCGCACAGGTCAAATGGACACGTTTTTTGCGTATGGCCTACGACAGCCGTGCCATGCAGGATGACGTTCATAAAGCCATAGAACTCCTCCGTAAGCACGGCATTCCTGCCCGGAAACTATTTTTCTATGTACTGATAAGGGATGATATTGAAGATGCGCTTGGACGTATCCGGGAGTTGAAAGCGTTAGGTTGTCAACCTTTCGCGCAGCCGTACCGGGGTTTCGAGCACGGGGTGAAACCCTCGCGGGAGCAATGGCGGCTGGCCTATTGGTGCAACCGCAAGCCGTTGTTCTACTCCGTAGAGTACGAAGAATACCGAAAAAACCGAACTTAACAATCGAATTTATGAACAGACTGAAAATCAAATATGCCGTCGCATGCGGCTTTCTTGCAACAACAGCGGGCGTACTTATCGCATCGCTCTTTACGGGCTGCAATGTCTATGAACATGAAGAGGTGGAAATTATCCGCTGTCCGGTGATCGAAGCCGATACAATCGACATTCCCGACTGGGAGAAGTCGGTCGGATATTCTGAATTTTAATCTATATACACAATGAAAAAACTCAAAAGAATAGCGGCACTATGTGCCGGAATCATTGTAATGCTCATGCTTGTCGCCTCCTGCGACAAGGAACTGGACGTACAGCAGGCGTACAGGTTTGAACTGGAAACAATGCCCGTGCAGAAACGTATCGCCGTAGGCGAAACCGCCGAGATACGCTGCACCCTATTGCGTGAGGGTGAATACGATGATGCCCGTTATACGATTCGTTACTTTCAACCGGACGGACGCGGCGAACTGCGCATGGATGACGGGACGGTGTTTCGGCCTAATGATCGTTATTCGCTGGATCGCTTCTCATTCCGGCTCTATTACACCTCCCGCAGCGACGACCAGCAGACCGTAGATGTTTATATCGAGGATAATATGGGGCAGACTGTGCAAAAAAGTTTCACATTCCAGAACGACAGCGAGGCATGCGAGCTGCGCTGCAACCGCAGTGGCGCAAAACAAGAACTGAAAATTACCGAGTCCCGGAAACGGAAAGAGGTAGACGTGCGGCAATCAGGCGAAAGACCGAAAAAGCCGTCACGTGGCCTGAAGCCGTAAAGATTTCATCAACGATTAAATATACCACCATGAAAAACAGCGAAAAGAACCTGATTATTCCCGACGATCGTCGGGAACCGGGCGACGTGTATATGATCCTCTCTCCAGAGGGAAAGGTTAAGGTCATCTCGACCGTCAATCTAATTTATAAACGCTTCACGGACTTTGTAAATGACGGAGCCTTTTATGCGCTCCGGGATCACAAGCCGCCATATACGAACGATTTTTTCGTGCAATACCACTTCCCTGCTCCGAAGATGATTCCGTCGTGGGATGCAGGTGCGGACACGGACAGGTATTTCAATAAACTCCAGACTGCCATTCGGGAGCTGGGGCTGAAACCCATGAAGACCGCTCGGCTTTATCCGGCCATGTACTGCTATACGCGCAGTCTTGAACCGCTGGCGCCGGAAAATGCGCCGGAACATTTGGCGCAGGAGCACGGGTATCAGATAGCCGCCGTGCGCTACTCCGACTTCGGAGCCGCCACAGGACAAAACAACTACATGGGCATAGAAACCGATCGGGGCGTATTGCTGTTCGACGCTACGCAAAAGGGCAAGGAATTGCAAGAGCGATACAGGCAGTTTTATACAAACTATTTCTTCGACCCGCGCCTCGATATTTCCTTTTTCCGGGTGCTGGAACTGATCCCCAACGAGGCGCAGAGAGCGAAGGCCAATCCCGACCTCAGTTCGCTTTATGAGGATGGGCCGGAGCCTTTTGGAGTGTTGTCCGGAAATTGTTATACCGATGCAAAAGAGATCGGAGTACACACGGTAAACGAGCGTGTCGATATGTCGGCGACGCTGGCCAATTTTGCCTCCATATCCCAGATGGACAAAGGAGAGATACCGGATTTGCCGGACGACACCTACGACATCAGTTGCCTGCTGTACCTTGCATCGCCGGAGAGTAAAGAGCCATTTTTACAGGACGAGTTCCCGAACTTCTTCTCCTACTACGACCGTTTCAAACCGTTGGCGAAACGCTTTGAAGAAGCAGGTGCGGAAACCGGAAAGGCACAGGTGATGGCCGGGATACGGAAGTTGGCCGGAGAGATACTAAGGCAAGATTTTCCGAATATCCGGCAGGCGAAGCCGACCCATAAGGAGCAGAATAGGGCCGCTGTTACATCGGAATGCCACCGAGCGAAGCAGTTGCTCGACGTGACCGTAAAACTGGCCAAATTGGCAAAAACACCACAAAAGAAAGGAAAGGGTATCCTATAATCCTGAGAGGTTCGTTTCTTATTACGCATTGTAATGAAAGGAGGAGGGCTGATATCACATCAAGAATTTAATAACAGTGATAAACTATAAACAAATCTGTTAATTTTTTTATATGTTTGCGAAAACTCGTTATGAAAAGTAAATTAAAGATATTCAAAGGGACTTCATCCAGAGGCAATCATCGGCGAGGATTTGCGTTGTCGCAAAACCAGCCAGAAAACCTTTGCCGATACTATCGGAGTGTAACCTATAGTGTCTGCTGTCATTATGGGACATTGTAACCTGACGATGGAAATGGCCCTCTAAATTGAACAGGCCCTCGGATTACGAGGAAGGTTTGCTGCTGATGCTTCAGACTTTTTATGAGATCGCCGAATACAAGGCCCAAATCGCGGACACTTTTGTAAAGGGTATTTCCGCCATTCGGCGGATGCTATTTTGGGATGTCGATTTCGATAAAATGCAATGGGGTTGGAGCAAAGAATACGCGAAAGTGTTATGGAGCGCGACGACGAAGCCGAAAAATCCAAAGTATCCTGTAATCAGAGTTTATAATTTGACTCTTAAAAATCCATAAAACACTAACCATGAATGCAAATTTCTACCAATTAGACGAACAAGTTAAAATACGATGCCTTGAGGGAGTTTTTGGCAGAGGTAAATGCTCTTTCCTTACAGGAGGAATGTGTGGAGAAATCTATAAATTCGATCAAGGCGCAAATACGTTCCCTCGTTATTCATGTATAAAAGTCCCCAAATCAATAAAAGGTGTTTCCGATGAAGAAATAGCGCGACGGTTTATAAGAGAATTAGAACTTCAGTTGACTTTCTATTATAACCAATTTGTCCATTGTGCTTTTGATGTCGATGTAATTCATAATATCCCCGTCGCTTCTTTCAGGTATTGGGGTAATGACTTGGCTAATTTGATTAAAACTAATCAAGTGAGCTTATTAACAAAGTTATCCCTTCTTGTGTATACGTGCATTGGATTAAGACACTGTTATTCAAAAGGCTTGGTATCCCATCAAGATTTAAAGCCCGCAAATATTTTCATTCACGACGTCAAGGAGGATTTTGTTGGATTGCCTGATTTAGATATATATAAGTTTGCCAAAATTGCCGATTTTGGACTTGCGAATGCTTCAATTAGGTATAGTATTTTTGATGGTTCACGGCCATATATGGCTCCGGAACAATGGAATAAAGATGAGTTATCTCAAGCCACGGATATTTTTGCTTTAGGTGTCATTTTTTATGAATTATTAACCAATGGTTATCATCCAGTTGGAATTAAACTGAATGATTTTTGGCCAGAACCTCAAGATGGAAAATCGAAAAAATGGACACGTGAAGATGACTGGCGAAAATGGATTAAGCACGGTTGTAAAATAGCACCTCCTGACGGCGTAGAGATTGACAGCAATATGCTGATCTTTATCGAAAAAATGCTTGCGGTCAAATCTTCAGACAGGCCTAATATAGAAGATGTTATTGAATTCTTATATAGCCAAATAAGCAGCCTCAGTCCTATGAGTTATGATAATATGAAACTGCTGATTGAACGTAGTGAACGCAAATCTTCTTTGAGAAAAGATTTAGAGACAGATTGGCCTTATTTACATGCAAAGTTGCAAACGCTAATAACTCAATTTGAATAGAAACGGGAAAAAATCAATGACCACGTTTTTTACAATTATCCGATAGGTAGATTCTCTCGTAAATATGCGTGTGTCATTTATCGAAGTTTTGCAAGATTTATTATTTTATTTGCATAATTCGAATGAAATAATTACTTTTGGAGAAAGTACAGCGTAATAAATATGGCAAAAGAGATAAATCCGTTCATCGTAACGGGCAGGATAGAGCCGGAATATTTCTGCGACCGTGTGGAAGAATCAGCACGTTTGGTAAGATCGCTGACCAACGGAAACAATATGGTCATTATTTCGCCGCGCCGTATGGGGAAAACGGGGTTGATTCGGTTTTGTTACGACAAGCCGGAAATCAGGGACGAATACTACACGTTCTTTATAGACATACTTCATACGTCGAGCCTGCGGGAGTTCACCTACCTATTGGGGCGTGAGATATACGAAATGCTCCTGCCGCGAAGCCGGAAGATGGCTACCCTATTTCTTCGGACGATCAAATCCATCAGCGGCAAGTTCGGGTTCGATCCCCTGACGGGACTGCCCACGTTCAACGTAGAACTGGGAGACATTGAGCGCCCCGAATATACACTGGAGGAAATTTTCAGTTACCTGACCTTGGCCGATAAACCTTGCATCGTAGCCATAGATGAATTTCAACAGGTGGCCAAATATCCCGAAAAGAACATTGAGGCGCTGTTGCGCACTCATATCCAGAAGATACGCAACAGTAATTTCATCTTCGCCGGGAGCGAGCGCCATATGATGCAGGAGATGTTCCTCTCCGCCTCACGCCCGTTCTACCATAGTGCGGATATGTTGGAGCTACGGGCCATCGCACGGGAGATATACGTCCCGTTTATTGTGGAACATTTTGAGAGCCGGAACCGCCGCATAGCGGCGGCGGATGTCGAAAAGGTGTACGACTTGTTCAAGGGACATACGTTCTACATTCAGAAAACCTTTAACGAAGCTTTCGCCGATACGTTGGTAGGTGGTGAGTGTACGATAGAGGTGATTCGCACGGCTATCGAGGGGATGATTGCGGCGAACGATACCATCTTCCGGGAAATCCTGTCCAACATTCCCGAAAAGCAAAAAGAATTGCTTTATGCCATTGCCAAAGACGGAGAGGCGGAGCGCGTTACCTCCGCAGAATTCATCAAACGCCACAGCCTTTCCTCGGCCAGTTCTGTTCAGTCCGCGACGAAGAAACTGCTCGAAAAGGACATTATCACGGAGATTGGTAAAGTCTACTCGCTAACAGACAAACTATTTGCCATGTGGATCAACGGTATATACGGCAACAAATTTATCATTTAGCTGATTTCTTATATCGGCGTTTCAGAAACCAAAAAACCGACGGCTTAGCCGTCGGTTTTTTGCGCGTATAAATAAATGTATTATCAGTCTTTTTTGTGCCGGTCGCATTGTAATTCCTGCAACTGCCGAAGCATATAGGCGTGGTTTTCACCTACGGTATGCCCCGATTCCATCTTATAGGGGCTTCCGACACATTCCCGACACTGTTTTATAGCTTTGCGGATATTGGTTACGATTACCGTATTTCCCACGATGTCTTTAATCGTTCTTTCCATGTTTTTATGCTTTTAGAGATTGATACCAGCTCTCCCGGTAGCGGTCGCCGATAATATTGAACGTACCGCTACGGCCGCAGTTATCGGCATGGCTTCGGGCTTCCTGTGCTGAGCCGAATTCACCTAACTTGTCGAAATTGACGAACAATTTGTAGATGCCGGGGTTAACCCGGTGTTTTTCGACCTCTTTTTGTAAGAGGGCGTAAAGGTCGGCATAGTTGGCCCTTTTCTGCGCCAATTTTTCATTGGCGCAGCGCAGCTGTTCGTCCGTCGCAGGGTCGAAGAACAGGTCGTTATGGGTCATATCATGCACATATTCCGTAATCCTACGCTCGGTCTTGGTGATCTGTGCCTTGGCCGCTGCCACGCGCGAGATCAGGTGGTCGAAGCCCGTTTGCAGGCCCGTATGCTTGTCGTAGTAACAATAGAATACCTGCACCCTCTTGCGGGGATAGTGGCAGACAAGTGCGGCCCTGCGCCACTTGATGAGCCATCGCCAGCGGTCGAGCATCCTGCGGGGGATGTCGATTTTGTGGAGGACGACCCGGCAACGGTCGTCCTCACGGTGCTCGAAGGTGATATACACCCAATGGTTGATTTGCAACTCCCGTTCGGCACGGGCAAGGTCTTTAGCCTCTTGCATCCAATCATATATCTGTTTCTGTGCCATCTCCTATGCCGTTTTCAGGGTTTTAATCTTCGTGTGCTTCTCCAGCCATTCGCGGACGCTCCTCATGTTGTATTCCGAGGTAATAACCGCCGTGCGGTCGCCGATTTGCGTAAAACGGGTGCTTTCGTAGCTATCGACCCACTCTTTGAGCGTGGCGACTCCCCATGCCTGCGGTTCGTCGAAAATATGCCGCTCCAGCGTGCGGATAGGCTCGGCGAAAGTTATAACCAATGTTTCATAGTTGGGAACAATAGGTTCCGGCAACAGTCGGACGTATTGCAACGATCCGCTGTCGTCCTCCTTGTTGCCCTGCGACCAACCGCTATACAAAATCTCTTGCCCCCAGCATTGGGGTTCGTCATAGCGTACCTTAATCTCTACCGTATATTTTGTCAGCATTATATCCTCGATAACACCCGTTACCACCGTTCCGAAACTGATGCACTCGCACCGCCGTCCGATAAGGTCTTTGTTTACATCTGCTGTTTTCATAATCGTTCCGTTTTGGGGGCCGGGCAAAGCCCGGCCCGATTATCGTTATTATCTGATTAATGTTTGGGCGATGCCGCAAGGTCGGTTGTTGTCCTGCCCTTTGATGGCTTCGCCGATAAGCCACGCGAAACGCTCGCGGAGAAAATCTTCGGATTTACCCGCATGACACGTCCATCCCCTTTCCTTTTCGTGCTGTGCGGCCTGCTCCTGCATGATAGCGTCTATCGTATTCTTTTTCATAGCTATTTAACAATGATGTTTTTTTGCGGATTTTCTCAGATATTTTATGATCGGAAACAGCGTATCCGAATAACTAATGTCGTAGCCTTTGCCATTGGAACAATCTGCATAAATGCCATAGTTATCTATTTTTATTGAAATAATCCGTGCCTGCGGAACCACATATAGGCATTTGTTGTAATCTAAACGTTTGATATGTTGTGCCCGGAAATATGCAATTACCTCTTGATGAGCTTCTTTTTTGAGGTGATAATAAACCTCCTCATAAGAGGTTTTTCGGGTTTCCACTTTTTCGACTTTTGCCAGAATAGAGCGGATGCACGTTTTGTCTGGACAAGTCAAATGTTTTTTCAGAATTTTAATTTCGTTGTCGGTTAAAAAGATCGTTTTCATGTCGTTATCCGTTTATTATTTATTTATACACTCCGAAATTGGTCAGAATGGCGGTTTGCCGTTCTTCGTTGTATGTGCCGGAACAATGCAGTTCCCCGCACAAGGCGGAAAATTGTTTTTCCGTAATACCGAAAACGGTTATCGCCGCATGGTCGAATCTGCAAATATCGACTTGGTATTTCGTTTTCAGTCGGTTGAAAACCTCGTAGGTTTTTCGTTTTCTTTCATTAGGTTGCTTTTCCATCATAGTATAGGTCAAATTAATTCTGCTTTCGTGTTCGTGACACTGCCCCAAAATTCGCCGTTACGATAATAGGCTGAGCCGTTACGCCAATTACTCCGGCGGAGCAGTATGGCCATATCGGGCGGGCATATATGGATCGTGGCCGTGCGGTGGTCGTGGCCCAGCGTTACGATAAGAGCGCATCCACGCCATATTTCGGTTGCTGTTCGGAATCCGGTCTTATTTGCGGTTAGCTGTACGGCATGACCGACGGCCCGCTGTATCTGCTTATCCGCTTTCTCCATTAGCCTGCGGCTGTCCGCTTCATAGATGATATTCATAGGCGATGTCGATTTTTATTGCCGTATTCCGTTATGCCGTCATTTGTCGCTCGATAAGCGGCATATTACGCTGCACAAGGGCTACGATTTGCTTGTGGTAGGGACTGCTCGTATTACATATTCCCCGGCTCTGTACGACCGTAAGCCGGGATAGCGAAACCTCGACCGTTTCCAGCCTTTCGCCTTCCATCGTGGCCGAGAGAATGAGTGAATCGGTTTTTTTGTGATAGTCGTTTGTAAAAACGCAATGGTGCATGGCTTCGCCCTCCTGCCGTATCTGCTCGATGCTGTCCAGCACCCGGACATGGATTTTTCCGTCCGTGAGGTCGATGCCGAAAAAGCGGCCTTTTTCTTCTTTATACCGCTCCTCATACTGCATAGCTTCCCGAATGCGCTCCTGCTCTTTCTGCTTGCGGTAATATTCCATTTTCAACAGCACATAGCGGTTGTGTTCGGTCCGCAGGTTGGCGGGACACACGTACCGGGCGCTTCGCAGGTCTTTGTCGAAAAAGCGCAGCAGGTCGATATAATCGCACCACGTTCCGGCATCAGTGATTGGGTATCCGTTGCGGAGTACGATACGGATGGACGGCCAATAGTCGTCTATCTTGCAGGCTGTCGTGGCAAAGTGTTTTAGAAGCGTGATATACCCCGCTTTCAACAGGGTTTCGGCCCGGCTGTCGCGCAGCAGGGCGCAGAACATTTCCGACGGTGAGAGGTCGTAAAACCGTCCCTTATAACCGCTTCTTTGCAGTTCGGGAATGAGTTTCTGCCGTGGAGATACACACCGGGGGTATATGGCATATAACGGTTTATAGGGCCGCAGTTCCAGCGGGCTGTCGTACTGCCAGCCCGTTGCGAATGAAAACTCCGGGCGGAGCCGTGCGCGGACAGCGTGCCGACCGTCGGGGGCTATCCAATGCTGTACGACCTCGGAAATGGTATATCGGGCTGGCCGGCCTATCCAAGCGCAACAAGCTACATATACGAAGCGGAGCACCTGCAATCCCTTATGTGCGGTTATAAAGCAGGCATAATCTTCCATATTGTAGGACCTGCGCATAGAGCACTCGTCGATGGTCAGTCGGGTGCGGCATGCAGGGCAGGTGCAATGCCCCTGTGCGGCTTTGTCCGTCCATGTGTGTCCGCACTCGGCGCACGTGATAACGCCCTTTTTTGTCCGACGCCCGTAATGGGTGACGCATCGGTCGGCGGCCCACTTTAGCTGTTTGGCGGTAATCGGCCGGAGTGTCCGGGCCGCATCCGCTACATGTCGTTCGTATTCGTTTCTGGGTTGCATGACTGTTTGTTTTAAAATGCGATTTAAGCGGCTATGCGCTTTTGAATAAGGGGCATATTGCGGTTTACGAGGTTTACGATACGGTCGTGGTATTCCGTAGTTTTGTTGCATACACCCCGGCATTGGATCACTTTGAGTTGGGAAATAGACACCTCTACCGTTTCGATGCGTTTGCCGTTTATGGTAGCAGAGAGGATCAACGAATCGGCCTTATTATGGTAATTGCCTACGCAATGGTGCATGGCCTGGCCTTCAGCAATGAGTTCTCTCACGCTCTCCAATACCCGCACGGAGATATGGCCGTCCGAGAATGCGAGGCCGAAAAATTTGGCTTTGGCCTTGCGGTAATTACTCTCTTTGCGTAGGTGCGAGGGCAGGTTTTGTGCGATTTCCCGGTCGGCTTCCATACGGATGAGTTTATCCATATAACGGTCGTGTTCCCGTTGGAGGTCGGCTGGACACACGTATTTGGGGCTGCGCAGGTCTTTACCTAATTCCCGGAGCGCATCGAGGTAGTCGCACCACAAGGTTGCATCCGTAATCTTGTAACTGTTGCGGACTGCTATACGGATAGAGGGCCAATAATCGTTGAAATTCCGGCTACGGTCGTTCAGATACAGCCGCAACAAATCGTTCTGTCCCATTTTCAAGAGGGATTCGGCCCGGTTGTCGGTCAGCAGGGCGCAGAATAAGTCTTTCGGCTTTTTACCGTAGAATCCTTTTTTGTAACCCCGTCGTTTCAGTTCCGGCATAATTTTCATGCGCGGGTAAATGTCGGTCGTGTCAATCAGGTTATACACCCATGTTTCATCGTGCAGTTCCAAATCGGAGGAATAAATCCACGAATCGTAATACATCGTACCCCACAACCGGTTTCGAGCCAGCGTGCAGTATTTCCCGCTGGGTGCTATCCACCTCTGCATAACCTCCGTATGGTTGTATCTCGATTCTGCGCCTACTTTGGCGTAATAGTTCACTATGAACACCCGGATAACCTGCAAGTCGTGGCAGGCTGTTATATAGGTCGCATACATACTTTGCGAAAACTTTTGTTTGCGCGTGTCCTCGATGCGCAGTCGTGTCCGGCAGGCCGGGCAGGTGCAATGTTTCTGTTTGGTATCGTTGTAAAATACCTCTCCGCAGTCGAGGCAGGTAACGATACCTTTGCTTGAACGGCGTCCCACCGCTTCGACGACTTTGGTATAGGCCCAGCGTTCCTGCGCCGAGGTCAATGGCGGCAATTTCTTACTTGCTTCGACGGCTTTCTTCTGAAACTTGGTTCTCGGTTGCATGGCTTCTCGGAATTAGGTTAGAATAAGGATTGCTGATTGGCGGCATCGGTAGGTTTGGGCCTGTTCCGCCCTTGCGTGAGTTTCTTGTAGGCTTCGTCCTGCGCCCGTTGCATGGCCTTTGCCCGTGCTTGGGCCTTTTCTTCTTCGGTGAGTTGAATTGTGTGGTTTACCACGACCTTGCAGTTTGTGAGCGGTTTGCCAATCTCGATGTCGTCTTCGTCGTAGTAGTGCATGGCCAGTGAGTAGATTTCATCGTCTGCAAAGCCGTTGCATCCGCTCTGCTTCACGTAATTGAGGATATAGGTGATGCAGTCGTCGATGTTCTTCTTTGGGCTGGCATACCGGGGCGCAAAGAGTTCATCTTCCTGCGCACGACTGCGCAAATAGTTTTGGATCGTCTGTTTGAAATAGTCCGTTGCTTTATTTTCTTGTGCCATAATCGTCGTTATTGTGGGGAGGAGCTACCGCCCCGGATGAATGTTTAGATGAGCCAAAAATCAATATCTTCGTCCGAGAGGGCATAAATGTCCCTTACGCTGTCGAGATACTCGGCGTATGCTTCCCGGAACCGGGCGTTGCGCTTCTGTACCTCTCCCGGCTTATAGGGGTTGTCTATTTCCCATTGTTCTATAAACTCGCTGTTCGCCTTTAGGAATCGGCGGAAGCGGATGATTTCGGGAGGTTCGGGGGTATTGGCGGGCAGGAAAAACACGCTTGCGCGTAATTCCCCCGTTTGCGGGTTTCGTGTGAACAACTGCGGATTATTGCCCAACCAGATATAACTGCCCTCTATGCCGTACCGCTGTGCAATGGCAGGAATATTTATGGCGGTATGAAAGGAGAAAGGGGTTGCTTTGACCGTATTGCGCCGGATGTATTCGCCCTCTTTAAGTACGACCTTTACACCGGGTTGCGGGTTGGTTTGGTCGATATATTCGGTAAGTGTCATGTTCGTTTGATTCGTGGGAGGGGCTACCGCCCCCGGATTTGACTTTGGGATTATTCGGCCATGCCGATTAACTCGCGCACCTGCGCTTCTTTCGCCTTTTGGAATATCCATCCGGCGCGTTTCTGCCCGTTGTGGGTCAGTCGGCTGTTGAACCGTCCGCCGAGGTCGGATAAGCGGTCTTTAATCGGCTTGGTATCTCCGAACAACGCAATAGCCTTGTCGGAATAGTCCACGAGGATAAACTCGCCTTGTGTGGTCGTTTGTTCCTGCTCCGGCGTTTGTTCCTGCTTGGGGCTTTCAAGGCGTATATTCTCCTCGCGCCCGGCTGTATAGGCCAGCCGGTCGATAAATCCCTCACGGGTGTAGTGGGTCATTTTGTGGATGCTCCACCCCGAATAAGGACTTTCACCGAGCGTGAAACCGGGGTAACGGTGTTCATAGTCCTTGTTATACTCGGCCAGATGCGCCGTTTCGGGCAGGTTGCAGGCGGCTTTGCGCAGTTCCCCGAAGCCGTTGCGGGTAGTGGTCGAAAAGCCAAGAATAACGGTGCGGCTACTGGTTGTTTCGCGGTAGTCGTAAGTGTGGTCTGCGTATTCCGTCTTGTAGAGTTCGGCTACGATTACCCCCTGCACGTTTTCGGGCATAATGTTCTCCAGCCGCTCCGCCCCGATTCGCGCAATACGGTCGTGTTCGGCTTGGGCCTGCGTATCTGCATCGGCTTTCTCCTGCGCTTTCCGCTCGGCTTCCCCGACAAGTGCGGCAACCTCGAAAACATCCATAAATTCGGCGGGCTTGTCGGTATAATACATTCCGATGCCGAATTTCTGCGAGTAGGGCCGGAGGATGTCGGTACGGCGGATTTCTTTTGTGTTGGTGTCTATCATGTGATACATATATCCGTCGGCAGTGTGTTCTACTTTGTAGATCACGTAGTGGGATTGGCTCATACCTGAGCCGTAGTCGATTACGATTTGATTTTCCTTTGCGACTTGGGTTTCGGTGTCGGTGGTCGTACCTTGAAGAAGCGAATAATACTTTGCCATGATGTTGAGTGTTTTAGAAGATTAGCGAGAATAGGAATGTGAAAAAGCCGATTAGAACGCCAAGAGAGAAAAGACAAGAGAGGATACCCCGCAAGATGTCATAGCAGAACACAAGAGCCAAAACAGCCCAAATAAAGCCACTTCCGAAGAGATGAAAACCCAGCGCGACAGCCACGATTTTCAGCCCTGCCCTCAAACTCGCACCTATGCTGAGTGGAAGGTTGGAGGTTTTCTGGTTCCTGTTCCTTTTTTCTGTGCTTTTCATAACCTTCGACTTTTTTTTATATGCCGTAGCGGAGCCGGTGTGGATGGTATCTTGGTTCAGGAGCTTTGAAAAGAAGGGCTTAGCCCACGTCAAGATTTTTGCGGGAAATACGCTCGCCCGAAGGGAAAGAGGAAGATTTTTCGCAAAACCGCACGGCGGCCTGATCTTGCGGGGGCGTGAAGCCCGTAAATACCTTTGCTTCTGAACCAAGATACCATCCACACCGGCCTGTGAAGGCTCTTCGAAATGAGGAGGAGGTTATGAAAAGTGCGGAAAAAACTGTATGCGCGGGGGCGTAACGGACCAGCCCCCGCGCATTACTTATTCACGGGAATAAAAAAGCCGTATCCCCCGGAGGATACGGCTGTATGTATTATCTTATGTTTTTGTGGCTACGACGGATTGTCGGGAACGTAAGGTAAAACTGATTCAAACTATCAGCTTACCGTCGTTCGTTCCGCATCTTCCGCATCCGGTATCCTTATCAGGATCGTCTTGGATTGCGGCCGAAGTGTGAGCCACCTGCGAAAAGCACGGGCCTGCGGCGAGCGCAGGCGGAAAGCCAGCGCCGCGATCATTTCCATATTGTAGAGTTCAAGAAATCCTCCATCAGGGGTGGTTTTAATACTATGGGTGTCATACTTGTTCAATGCTTCGGATTTATAGATCGCCCGGATATTGGAGGTCACGGCGACCACGAAAACATCGAACAGACGGGCAATCTCGAAATCTGTCAGCCAGATATTCTCGACGTTTTTCACTTCGACAGTCCTATGTCCCGTCGGTTCTTCTGTAATATTTATATGTCCCTCAGTTTTCATAAACTTGTTTTTATGAGTGATAAAGTTAATGATTTTCAACGATTGCATCAAATAACAAGGATGAAAGAGCGTTTCAGCCGACGTAGGCAACTGTCATATCTTCGATTTTCGGAGTGAGGGCTATAAAGTGGCGTTCCATCTCCGGCGTGGCTTCATCTGCCGTATCGCCCATTATCCGGGCGACGGCCTCCCGCGGCAGGCCGTTGCTGAAAGCGACCGTATGGGCGAAGGTATTGCGCGCCGCCGATATGGTCAGACGCTTTTCGATACCGCATAGCCCGGCGATCTCTTTCAGGTATAGGTTCACTTTCGCATTGCTCGTTGCTGGCAGCAGGGTTTCGTACTGCGCCATGTATTTTATGATGATCCGCTGAGGAATGTCCAACAGGGGTATCCGCATCGTGCGTCTCGACATCCGACGCCCGAATTCCAGGCATGGGTATCCGTCCGTGCAAGTGGAAAGATGCTCGCTCGTGATTTCGAGCAGATCGTCATGCCGCAGCCCCGTAAACGAGGAGAAAACGAAGATGTCCCGGACTTGCCGCAGTCGCAGGGAGGGCAATTCGGCCCGGAGGAGGAGTATCAACTCCTCTTTGTTCAGGTACTCCTGCTGTGTAGAATAGTTTCTAAGAGTGATATTGCCGGTAATTTCCCCGCCGGAGCCTACGCATCGGAGGATTTTTTGCAACAGCCGCTTGTTGCGGTCCGCAGTACGGGCGCTGAAGCGTTTCAGCAGGAAACTTCCGAAGCTTTCCAGAACGGCGTCCGTCACTTCGTGCAGGGGCATGTCGCTTGTCCGGCATTCGTCATTCAAGAACGCTGCGACATACCGGGGCAAGGTCTTATAGAAGGCTCGCGAGGTAAAAGGTATGATTTTGAATAACTCGTGGTTATACTTCTCTATAACTTCCGTCAGGGTTACTGTATGATTGTTCGTCATGGTGATCCGATGTTTTCAGGCTAATTTCAACTCTTTGCCGAGAACGGCGTTCAATTTGTCCATCTCCCTTTCTATCGTTTTATCGAGCATCTCGGCGTAAATCTCGGTAGTCGATCTCTTGGCGTGACCGAGCATCTTCTGAATCGCGCCGAGGCTAACACCGTTGGCATAGGTGATTGTGGTGGCGAAAGTATGACGCGCGAGGTGGCTGGTCACTCGCTTCGCAATGTCTAACTTCTGGGCGATCTCCTTCAGGTAGAGGTTGTATTTAGCGTTGCTCATCATGGGGAAAATCGCATCGGCCTTACGTTCCCTGCTGTTCCTGTACTTGTCGAGGATTTCGAGGGCCTGCGGCAGCAGTTTGATTTGGGAAATCTCCCTCGTTTTAATGCGCGGCGTAATGATAAATACTCCGTTGTTTCGTTCGATGACGTTGTCTTCAGTAAGAGAAGATAAGGTCGAGTAGTCCAGTCCGGTCAGGCAGGCAAAGACGAAAAAATCCCGCACTTTTTGCAGCCTGTCGTTCATGGGCCGGAAGTTGTAGATCTTGGCGAACTCCTCCTCGGTAAGAAAGCCCCTGTTCGTTTTGACCTTCTTTATCGTGTAGACCGCGAACGGGTCTTGTTTTATCATTCCCGTTTTGAAAGCAAGCGTAGTGATACGTTTGAAAATCCGCATCAGTTTTTCAGACGAATTGACAGACAGCCGATGATCTACTTTGAGAAAGGTATGGAACGACAGTACGAAATCTCGGTCTATGCTATACATGGGAATATCTTTCTTATTCATTTTTACCGACAGAAACTCGTCGAGCCGGTTGTAGGTAAGGACGTACTTGTTGAACGTCGATTGTGTAATGTCGATTCCCACGAGCGGCCTTTGCTGTTCGATAAAGTGCCGGAACATGGACAGCAGCGTGTTTTCCTTTGTCTCCTTGCCCATGTACTTATCCCGGACCATGGCGGGCGTGACCGTTTCGTTGGACTGGAAAAGTGATTGATAATGGTTAAGTAAGGTTTTCTTGAAATGGTCGAGGTACAGATTGATACGGTCAGCTTCCTCGCTGTGCCCTTTGGCTCGATAGCTCTTGACATCCCAGATTTTGGCCGTTACCGACGCTTTCGTGCTGAATTGACAGAAATCGCCGTCGATGGTCAGACGGGTGTGGATCGGTGCCTGACCTGCGGCATTGACACGATCCTTTCTGATGAAGAACATGATCTTGAATGTACTTTTCATACGGTTAAATTTTAGTATTGCAAAACTATATCTATACCTTGTTCAATCGTTCGTTTTAAGAGGGCCAAATACAGTCTGTATCAGTCCTTTGAGAGGGAATACGTACCACATTGGGAAAAATTGGGGTGTGGTACGGTTAGGATGTGGTACCAGAAGGAAATTTGGGCGGATAGAACCCTACTTTGGCCTGCGTACGGACAACAAAAAACCCTCTTAGAAGCGATTCTAAGAGGGTTTGTCACTTTTTTGACCCCGAATGTCTTCGGGAGAGAGCGGAAAACGGGACTCGGACCCGCGACCTCTACCTTGGCAAGGTTGCGCTCTACCAACTGAGCTATTTCCGCAATCTGCAAATAATCAGTAGTTTGCAAGCATTAAAATAGCTATTCCACCCCTCGATGGAGACCCAATGGAGAGTATTTTCACCTCCTGTAAGTGAATAAAATCGTGTTATAAGTTTTTAATTGTCATTGAGTTAGACTATCAACTATCCATAGTCTAATGTGTAGTGCATTTCCATAAGTACATAATCTTTTAATTGTGAATGAATTAAGTTGACTTTGAGAGATTAACCGCCCCCAACCTCGGTTCAGAAAAAAAGAGAGGATAAACATTGCAATAGGGGTATATTTAAGACCCCTTTGCAAAGTCTGTCCTCGTATCTGTTGAGAAAAACGCGCGGGAAAATTTTCCCCTGCCTTTGCTTTGAGCATGTTTACGTTGCTTTGATTCTCTAAAGATTTTGATATTTTAAAATAAAAAGTTATATTTGAATAATCTAAAAATTGTGTATATGAAAGATTATCAAGTGTTAAACCTAGGCTTTGCAGATGCCGTCAATTATAAAAAGAGAGAGAATAAAAAGCTCTTAAACAAATATTTTGTAGAGAATGAGGAACTTATAAAATTATTTAATCCGAACATTTATTTTTTAATAGGAGATAAAGGGACAGGGAAAACTGCATTCTCGGTCTATTTAGCTAATAATGAAATAAGAGACACAATCTCCTATATAAGCTATATTAATGAAACTGAATATGTCAAATTTATTAAGCTGAAAAATGAAAATCATTTAGAACTATCTGATTATACTAATATTTGGAAAGTATTACTTTATTTGTTATTATCGATTCAGATTCTAAAAGGTGAAACGAACTTAATTGAACGTTTTAGTAAGTATAAAAAATTGCATGATGCTATTAAAGCGTTTTATAATTCAGCATTCTCTCCTGAATTGATACATGCTATAAATATTATTGAGCAATCTAAAGTAGCTGCAGAATTATTTCATTCCATTGTAAAAGCATCTGGAGAAGTTCAACAATCTAAATCTTATTCAGAAAGTACTTTTCAAGTAAATTTATTATCTCTTCAAAGAATATTTGAAGAGTCATTGAGTTCTTTAAAACTAAATAAACACCATTTTTTATTTATTGATGGTATCGATATACGCCCTAGAAATATTGAGTTTGAGGACTATTTGGAATGCGTAAAAGGCTTGGCTCAAGCTGCATGGGATCTTAATAATAATTTTTTTAGCAATATTAAAGATTCAAAAGGGCGAATTAAGATTATTCTTTTAGTGCGTCCCGACATTTTTTCCCATCTTGGCCTTCAGAATCTTAATAATAAAATCCGAGACAATAGCGTATTGTTGGATTGGAAAACAACCTATCCATCATATAAATCATCTTCTATTTTTAAGATTGCAGATAGATTATTAAGTAGTCAGCAAGAGAAGGAATATGATTTAGGACAATGTTGGGAACACTATTTTCCTTTTAAGCATTCAAGTAAAGATGGACGTAAAGACGATTCGTTCATTCAATTTTTGAGGTTTTCAACTTTTCGACCTCGTGATATAATTACCATGATGTGTATCTTGCAAGAGAACATTAAAGCAGAGGTAGGTAGAAAGTATCCTTTTATCGATGAATTAGATTTTGATAGTGCCTCATTTCGTTCTCAATACTCAGATTATTTACTTGGAGAGATTAAAGATTATTTAGCATTCTATCACTCAGATTCAGATTATGAATTGTTTTTAAAATTTTTTGAATTTTTACGAGGGAAAGCCAGTTTTTCTTACGACGACTATATACAAGCATATGAAAATTATGCAGATTATATAGAGAATAATCATATTGACCCACCTCGATTTTTCGAATCAAGCGATAGATTTTTGCAATTTTTATACGATTTAAATATAATATCATATAAAAAAATAACAGAAGATGGCGAACGGTATGTACGATGGTCATATCGTGAGAGAACTTATTCCAATGTGAATCCTAAAGTTCAAGAAGGAGGAGTTATTTATACAATACATTATGGGTTACAAAAAGCGTTTGATACGGGAAAACATTTTATACAAAGACGAACTATTCATAAAAGAAATAAAAGGTATGGTAAAAAGACAATAAAATGATTATTAAAACGGCAAGACCTCTTGCTGTTTTTTTATATAAACTGCTCTAAATATTTCTCGTTGAAACCCGTGAGTGGGAATTTGAATACGTTCTGTTTGCCCTCCGTTGTCGTATAATCGAATATGACCGTATCACTCTTTATATGGGCATCAAAGAGATTAAGGGTGTGGTTAGATTTGGGAAATGTTATAAGATTAGATAACGGAAGTACAAAAATGCCTGTCTTTCAATCTTGCGGGTCTAACTGAAAGGAGAAACCTGCTATATCCTGCCCTCGTTTGCAGAATCGAATCGCCATATCATTTTCAGGGTCGATGTCGAGTTCAAAATAATAAGTGAATTTCAATGGTGTAGGTTCTGCTGTTTTGCGTCCTACGAATAGACAGACATTGCAATCCCGTGCGTAAGTTACGGCTTTGGCAACATAGGAGTACTGAATATCATCGACAGTCTCGGTCTTTGCCTCTCATTCAATTTTTGGTGTTTTTCTTTTCATTTTAGCTAAAATTTATATTGTGATTAAATCTTTGATTATGATGCAAATATAATAAAAATTTATGAAATATGCAAGAGATATAAAAAGGACAAACTTGTGCAGAGGGTCTATATATTAACCCTTTTGCACAAGTCTGTCCTAAAAATAACAATCAATGGTTTTGAACTATATTATCAAGAATTGCAATTATCTTTTGCTCTAAAACTTTATCATCATTGTCATACGAAACCATGCCTGTTTTAGAATCATATACTCCCAATTCTGTTAATTCTTCAATGATTTCTCTAATTTTTTGAGTTGAAATACGGTTGGCATCAAAGACCATCTTAAATGACTGAATCATATCAAATTGAATAATACACCTTTGCAATACCGAAGTATCGCAGACTAATGTTTAACATTTATTCATCTAATCCTGTAATGCTTGCAAAGTTTCCCCAGTTACTTTTGGCTTTATAGGCATCGGCACAACCCGCAGGTACTTTAAGCACCGAATAGGAACTCAAACCATAAAAACAATTCAGACCACAAGTCGGTGGCGTCTCCGTGCCGATCTTGAATAATCTCAGTTCAGAATCCCTATAAAAAGCGAAAGCCCCTATTTCATTTACTCGTGTACATTCGGACATATCCACAGTCGTCAATTTTTTTAATTGGCAAAAAGCTCCATAAATTCTATCATTGTTACTATCATAACCGCCACCAATGGTTTGCAATTGAGAACCTTTTTCAAAAGTCACTGTTTCCAAGGACGAACACCCTATAAATGCCGTTGCTTCAATTGTTTCTACACTCGCAGGGATTTCAATAGAGGTCAATGCCGTACAATCCATGAAAGCTCCAAGAGACTTACCTCCACCGATGGATTTCAATTGAGAGCCTTTCTCAAAGGTTACGGTTGCCAGTTTGGAACAACCTGAGAATGCCACCTTTTCAATCGTTTCTACACTTGCTGGAATCTCGATAGAAGTCAATGCCGTACAATCCGAGAAAGCTCCATTATAATTAGGATTATTATAATTTCCACCGATAGTTTTCAGCTGAGACCCTTTCTCAAAAGTTACTGTTTTCAGAGAAGAACAACCTTTGAAAGCACGTGCTTCAATCATTTTCACATTGGCAGGAATTACAATAGAGGTTATACAACATTCAGAGGAGAATATGTCTTTAATTACCTCCAGTTGTGAATCTTTCCCAAAAGTCACTGTCTCCAGAGGAGAATTCCAGAATGCCCCCATTCCAATCGTTTGTACACTCGCTGGGATTTCAATAGAGGTCAATGCACGACACCCATTAAATGCCTCGTCTTCAATTGCAGTCACCCCGTTTGGTATAATAACATATTTCAGTTGCTTGCTTGCTGTAAACATACTCTTTCCAATCGTTGTCAGTGTATTCGGAAGAATCAACTTCTCGACATTTGTAGAATTGTAAAATGCCTTTGTCGGTAATGCCGTAATGTTTATCTCTGCAATATCAAGGTCCACCAAATTGGGCATCATGTGATAGATAAACAGAAAATCGACATCGTTCAACACACCCGTAATCTTCAACGATTCAATATTGGCATAATCATAGTCTGCCAACACATTTTCCAGTTCGCCTTTCGCTTCGACATGAACCTCGGTACACGTTCCCAATTGTCGAAAAATGATTGTTTGTAATGTATTATCCTGCTCGTCTTTCAAAGCAACCGTCGCATAGCGTTGAATCCCCTCGTTAGCAGTTACCTCAAAAACAATCGTATCTTCCCGCATGGCTCGTGTTTGAGGAGCCAACGACAACCATGATTTTGCATTGTCGGGAATCTCTACGGTGTAATCCAAATTCGTCGTCAATTTGATTTCCTGTGTACCTCCAGCAGGAGTAGCATCAATAGAGTTATCTGCTATATTGATTTGCCCCTGCATACAATTCAGCGACACCATAACAGTACGATAGGAACCGTCGTTGGCAAAGACAAGGATTTCACTTTCTACAATCGGATTAGGAGCGGTAATCGTAATCGTTCCCTTATCCGCAGATGTTGCATTTACTTTTGCTTTCCAACCATCCTGTGCAATGGCTTTGACAACCGTATTTTCCGTTGCGCCCGTAATCGTATAGAAAATTGTTTTACTCTCTCCTCCATTAAGAATGGCTATATCCGTTGCATCGAATGCAATTGCAAACTTTGAATTATCGCTTTTAGGAATCGTGATGACAGAATCGTCCTCCAATGTGAAATAGACATTATCATCATCTTCCGTTACACTTTTGAAGATGCCATTCGTTCCGTCCTTGCCATCGACACCATCTTCTCCATCCGTCCCGTCTGCTCCCGTTGCTTGTCCTATATCAGTCCAAGTTTTACCATTATCCATTGAAAGCATCCATCGGCCATTCTCTATTTTCAGTTGCGGTGTAATTCCATCCTTTCCGTCTTTTCCATTCGTTCCATCTACACCATCTTCTCCGTCTATACCGTCATTTCCATCCTCACCATCAACTCCGTCCTTACCGTCTGTACCTTGTGCTTTTACTTTATTTCCCTTTTCATCAGTCAGCCATTTGCCATCAAGTGTCCAATAATAACAGCCATCTGTATCTTGTTTAACACCAATAACTGGAGCATCACCGCTATCTTTGCCGTTTTTAATAGTAGCAGTAGAACCATCTGAAAAATAGATAATATAACCATCGGAAATTTGTTCAACTTTGGAAATAGACAGATTATCCTGTAATGCGTCTACAATCTTCTGCAACGATGAAATATTGGTATTCATCTGCTTGCAGAGTTCCTCTAATTTTGTTACGCGATTTTCGAGGTCGTTCAGGTCATTACGCAATGCACTGTCATCGTACTTATCGCCACAACCAAATAGTAATAAGCCACACACCAATAGGGATAGTAGTTTCTTCATAATAACACTTATTATTTATAATTAGTAATCAATTATCTCTCGGTATAACCCCACCTAACACAATATCATCACCATCCCTCCAATCTTTGATGTCGAGTTTTTTATTTCCAACAGATTCAATCGGATAAATCATTTCTGTTTTAAGGTTATAAGCAATATATTCCCTATTCCCTGCCATGCTAAACTCTACGGGAATAGTCGTTTCGTTTTCAACTAAATCTGCTGTGTAATAATCAACAACACCATTTGTACGATGTTCACAAAGATTTTGAATTTTCATGGTACAGTAATATTCTTACCGTATCAACTCCTACTGCGGTGGGTTATATGCAAAAAGAAAGTGTGGAGTTGTTCGTTTATCTACCGAGAGGCATTTGGCGTAGCCCGTAAGCAAATAAACAATACCCCACACCGAATAGTATATATCGAGAATGATATATGCCTATATACGGTGATGAGTGTTTGTATTGCTTATCCTTGCTTACTTAAAAATCGCCAAATTTTCTCGGTAAGGATTAGCGAAACACTTTCACTAAACAATATGTTGCTACCCGTTCAGATAGCACCACAAAGTTAGAAAATGTTTCTCAATACGCAACACTCTTGGGGTATTGTAGTTGCAAAGTTCTCTAAAACAAAGTTTCCTTGCAATAGCACGCCTTATGGATTCAAAACTTTGTTAGTTGTAAATTGGGTTAGTCGTTTTTGTTGTTACGCCTGTATAAACTCTGTAATTATGAATTGCAGATAGTTCAGATACTCAATTATCGACCTTACGCCAACATAAAAACAGAAATTAGAGGTAGCAGATTCTTTACTGAATTGCAATGCCCCTAATCTCTGTAATTTGCAGTTTTACTATGTCGATATGCAGTTGCGTTTTCACTCTCCTGCAATCTTCTGTATTGCGGCGTCCATGTAAATAGCTTGTCCGCTCGCTAACCTGCCCCACCAACAGCAACCGTATTCCTCAATGATTACCTCTCCCTCTCTTTTCAGACGTTCAGCCAGCCAGCTGTCAATCAACCACCATTCCATCACATCGCCAACAAAGGGATAGATATATTCTTCGGGAAGCAGGTTCTTGTTCAGCATTTCATCCACGACTGCGGTTTGATTCGTCAGTACGCAGTTCTCCACTAATCGCCGTGCAGTCATAATAGGTGCTGTTGTGTGGCTATGTTGCGTAACCATTGATTAGCGAATGTAGTGTGGTCTGCCTGTAAACGACGGTTCAGCAAAACACCTTCTTCCGTCCATCTTACGCTGTACTGCTCCATACCCATATAATCATTACGGTAATAGTAGGGAACGAATTGCTGGCTTTCTTTGTGCAAGGCGATAATCATTTCAGGGTCACGCATGGCATCTCCATTCTGCCGTCCGTAATGAGCCAGCGAAATGTGGGTGTACTTGTCTGTTCTGTCGATAATCTCGATATGAACAGGCATATACACCCCGTCTGAGTTGTCGATTTTCGATTTTTGCAGAGCCAATAATCCACGCAGGATTTCTGACGCCTTTCTGTCCAATGTTTTCATGGCTTTTTTATTGATTTCACATTAGATAAGGGGAGGGGGCTTTAGTTCATGTATCTGTTCGTGGGCAGTATATAGACAAAAAAAACACGCTGGCCTGTTTTTAAGTCAGCGTGTTCAGTTGGCGTATTGCTCTTTACTTTGCAATCATCCTATCTCTAATTATGGTCATGCAGGCCGTTGTCCTGCCGTTGATTTTAGGCGTGGTCTGCTTCACCTCGTATCATTTATTAAGGTCTGCGGCCTTTGCAGTTCGTTGAAGCCCCAAATCATCGTAAATGCGTTGCAATTCTGCTTTGACCTTACTTTTGGCAATAGGTGTCTGCTTAGTAAAGGTCGTGTTTATCATCTTCACGATTTTATACTCGGTAGGTGCTGGCTGGCGTTTCATCAACTCTCGTTTAATATTGCCTACATGGTATTTCAATGCCTGTACCTTGTCCGTTCCCAACTCGTCGTAAGCCTGTTTCACCAATGGATATTTAACAGCTATTTGAGCGCATAAGTCCTCGTGGCTCTCCAGTGAAAAGAATGGCTTGGTCGTTTTCAGACGGTGGTATTCATCGAACAGGTCTTTGAACGTAACCCTTGCGTTGGTCTTGTTCTCTATCTTCTCCATAATCTCGCTGAACGTGTGGCGGGTTATCGT
>ERZ780144.1435-NODE-1435-length-25618-cov-3.974142_pt1 | contig 25618 bp, 16 predicted proteins | sample MGYA00511380_ERZ780144 | MGnify/ENA primary metagenome ERZ780144 (study PRJEB29588, sample SAMEA1965858) | human gut metagenome | biome: human gut; feature: human-associated habitat; material: faeces | place: Denmark | collected 2008/2010 ... | reverse complement strand
TCCATCATCATACAGATACTGCATATCTACGCGGTCGATTCTTGCTGCCGGGAACTTCTCGGTTGGACGGAAAGTACGCTCAACAACACCGCCGTTGATAACATTTTTTAATTTGGTACGCACGAAAGCAGCGCCCTTGCCTGGCTTAACGTGCTGGAATTCAAGGATCTGAACAACCTGTCCATCAATTTCCAGTGTAATTCCGTTTCTAAAATCGCCTGCTGATATCATAAAGATATTCCTCCTTAAGTTCGTTCAGGATGCTGCCTGCATCCTCTAATTTCTCTCTAATCTTTTTTATTTTATACTATGTATGTACGTTTTTCAAGTTCTTTTTTCTGTTTTACAGCTTATTCTGGATGATTTTACAGCCACCAGCCACTTATTTATGGGCTTCCCTGTAGATTTCCTCTGTGATGGCATCTAAAGACCGGTCATTTACATCCACTGCCACATGGGCTGCTTTTAAGTATAATGGCCTGCGTTCATTAAGTAAACTTCTGATCCGTCCGGGCACATCATCACTGTGCAGCATAGGACGGCTGGACACATCTGCACCGATCCGCTTATAAACAGTCTCCGGTGAAACATCCAGATATACTACCAGTCCCAGCTTCTTTAAAAGTTCCCGGTTTTCCTCTCTTAAAGGAAGTCCGCCGCCCACAGAGATCACTGCCCCGTCTGTGGTCCTTAACAGCTTTTCCAGGCACTGTGTTTCTAACTTTCTGAAGGCTTCCTCTCCCTGTTCCTTAAAGATCTGGGAAATAGCCATACCTGCTTCTTTTTCGATCTCCTGATCTGTATCAATGAACGGCATGTGATAATGATCTGCATAAAAATGGCCTGCGCTGGTCTTTCCTGCTCCCATAAAGCCAGTAAAGATCACATTGTGCTTTCTGGTATTTCCATGTAAATGATCCAGGATCATTTCACGGATCCTGTCAATGGTATCTTTATCTACCTTTACCTCCGGATTCCACAGTTCAAACGCGATCAGCCCCTGATACAAAAGCATATCCAGACCGTTAATTGCTTTTCCCCCTGCAGCCTGTACCATTTTCATAAACTTCGTACAGGAAGGTGTGTATACAATGTCCACTGCTGTGTGGATCAGCTTATAAAAAGCTTCATCTTCTATAATAACGTCCTCTGTATGAGGGTGCATGCCTACGCTGGTTGACTGGATCGCCAGATAGCCCTTTTCTTCCTGAGGGATCTGGTCATACTCTTCCAGTTTTAACGGGATAAGCACTGCACGGCCCATCAGTCCGTTAATATAATCAGCTAAAGCCGCTGCTTTCTCCACGCTTCGGTTTAAGATATATACAACGGACGCGCCGGACTTTGCAAGGATGTAGGCTGCTGCCTTGGCTGCGCCTCCGGCTCCTATGAGGATACATTTTTCTCCTGCAATAGAAATACCTGCTTCATCCATAGCACGTTTTAAGCCTGCACCGTCTGTATTATAACCTTTGTATCCATGCTCTGTACGCACCAGGGTATTTACAGCACCGATGGCTTTTGCGTCTTCATCAATGGCTTCCAAGCACTTCATTACATCCTGTTTATGTGGAACGGTTACATTCATTCCCTGGATATTTAAAGCAAAGGCACCTTTTACAGCCATTTCCACAGTTCCCCTGTTTACGTGAAAGGGAACGTAGACTAAGTCTGTTCCTGTACGCTCTGCGTAAAAATTATGCATAAGCGGTGACATGGAATGTTCGATGGGATCTCCCATTACACCGTATACTTTTGTTTTTCCATCCATTGCGTTATCTCCTGCTGTCTCTTTTTACTTTTTCACACGATTTTCTTTTGTCTGGATCTTACTTTTCAAGGCTTTTCCTGTAACAGTATAAAACCGGTTTTTCCAGATAACGTTTTAATACGATCTGGATCTCTTCTTTTGGGTTGATGGGCCGTACCAGGACAGTCTGGATCCCCAGACGGTTGGCGCCCCAGATATCTGTAAAAAGCTGATCTCCTACAAACAGCGTATTTTTCACATCGGTCCCCATGGTCTCCATGGCCTTTTTATAGCCTTTTGCCCCTGGTTTTCCCCCTTTATAAATATAAGGGCATTTTACCTGTTCTGCAAAAGATTTCACTCTCGGTTCTTTATTATTAGAAAGAAGACAGGTTTTCAATCCCAAGCCTCTCAGATGCTCAAAAAGCCGGATGGCTCTCTCATCCGCCGGTGCCCCATGCGGGACTAAAGTATTATCAATATCGTAAACGATCCCCTGGATCCCCATTTTTTTCCAGTTTTCATAAGGAATAACATAAGAGGACTCTTCCATTTTACTGGGGTAAAAACATTGAAACATATTAAATTCTACTTTCTTTTAGACTTATTTCTTTAAAAGTTTTCCCAATTCTTCCATAAAGGTACTTACATCCTTAAACTCCCTGTAAACAGAGGCAAAGCGCACATAAGCTACTTCGTCTACACTTTTCAGTTTGTCCATGACCAGTTCACCGATCACAGAAGTTGGGATCTCCTTTTCTTCCCTGTTAAAGATCTGGTTTTCGATCTCATCGATCATGGTACTGATCTGACGGGGAGATACCGGACGTTTATGACAGGAATGCAGAATGCCTGCTTCTATTTTGGAGCGGTCATATGCCTCTCTGGAATCATCTTTTTTAATGACCATAAGGGGCATGGTCTCTAATTTTTCATACGTAGTAAAACGCTTGCCACAGCGTTCACACTGACGGCGCCTGCGAATGGAACTGTTATCATCTGCCGGACGGGAATCGATCACTTTGGTATCTGCTTCATTACAGTACGGGCACTTCATAAACTCTGCACATCCTTTCTCTCATGTATTTTTTACAAAATGATGATTTTATTTTAACCGAAAGCCCCCTCAAGCGCAAGATTTTTGTTACAATTCCCCAGTTTTTCCCATATTTGTTCCTATATCTATAGACGAAGACCATTTTTATGTCTTATAATAGCGGATAATAATACAGTCTATGCTGTTTAAAAGGAGAACAAAACATGAACCATACACCCTCTGTTTCTGTGAGAAATATAGTTTTAGGAGAAGGGATCCCAAAGATCTGTATCCCTCTTGTAAGCACCTGCCTGGATGCACTTTTAAATGATATAAAAAAAGCGCTGGATCACAGCGCTGATCTTATTGAATGGCGGGTTGACTGGATGGATGACATTTTTAAAGAAGGCTATCTGGAAGAGATCCTTCCTGCTGTACGAAAAACAGCTGGGGATACTCCTCTTCTTTTTACCTTCCGCACCAAAAAGGAAGGCGGAAATATGGCTGCCAGCCTTTTACAGTATAAAGAACTGGTAAAAAGAGCCATCTGCTCCGGCCTGGTAGACCTGGTAGATATTGAACTGTTTTCTGATAAAGATACTGTAAATGAGCTGATCGCCCTGGCAAAAGAAAAAAATGTAAAAACCATTCTTTCCAACCACGATTTCGTTAAAACCCCTTCAGGAAACGAGATCTTTTCAAGGTTGAAGCAGATGGAGGAAGCAGGGGCTGATATTGCAAAGATCGCTGTTATGCCTGAAAGCACAGAAGATGTACTGACTCTTCTTTCTGCCACCTGCAAAGCAAAGAAAGAACTCACCTGTCCTGTTATCACCATGTCTATGGCAGGCACAGGCCTGATCAGCCGCTTAAGCGGGGAAGTATTCGGCTCCTGCCTTACCTTTGGCGCTGCAGGAAATATTTCCGCACCAGGTCAGATCGATGCATTAAAACTTCGTTCTGTCCTTCATATCCTTCACGAAAACAGCTGATTCATTCCATTATTCCATTAACTGTTATTACAACCCTGTGCAATGACAGCAATGACTTTCTGGACCTCCAACGGTTTGGCAAAATAGGCATTCATACCTGCATCCAGGCATTTTTGCATATCTTCCGCAAAGGCATTGGCTGTCATTGCAATAATAGGGATCGTTTTTCCATCCGGCCGTTCTAAGGCGCAGATCTTAAATGTACGCTTTTAACGCAAAATTATCTTTCGTAACCGCAACTGTATTTTCTGCATTTTCATTAAAAGAGTCCTTTGCCGTAGTAGCAGCCATATTAAAGGTCCATATGGTATCAGACAGGACAAAACCGTTTGTTTCTGCTGAATAAGGATTTTGGCTGACATGAAAGATCAGGTCGATCTCCCCGGTATGTAAAGCCTGAAGCTGCTCATTTCTTGTATCATAACCTTTCAGGTCAAATTCCAGAGTCTGCCCCTGAAGACAATCTTTTGCAAGCTCCACATAATCCTTGATAACTCCTGTCAGTTCACCGGTTGCAGGATCCATGACACCGACACCTGCATCATCATTTAAATAGCCGATCCGAATGGGACCATGGTCCGCGATCCATTTTTTCTCTTCCCTTGAAAGAAATCCACTGCGCTGTCCAGTGCTTTTTTTATGTCAGGACGGTCTTTGTTGACAACAAAATAAATGTCCATATGATAATGCGTTAATCTTTAACAGCCGCAAATGATTTTTGTTCACACATTCTTCACATTTTACACAACTTTTTCTCACATTTTTTCAGTATATTTATTTACGTTAAAAGCGAATGCTTTTCATACAACTTTTTCTCACAAACCGGCCGGCAGGGTATACCCTGTCGGCCACTCCTCGTTTATGGGACTTTTTACATCTTAGCACTTCTTATCCGGCTTTTCCTTTTCTTTCTCTTTAAAGCTTACCAGGATAATGTCACTTCCGATCTGGCATACATCACAAAACGGGATCACATATTCCTTTTCCCTTCCTAAAAATCCGCAGATACACCCGGGACCCGGCACTACCAGTGCTGTAATACAGCCTGTTTTTTCATCAAATTCCAGATCTCCTACATACCCCAGGCGGGCGCAGTCCTTTATATTGATGACTTCCTTTTGTTTCAGATCATAAAGACGGATCTCTATCTGCCCCTTTTCCTTCTCTTATTTATAAATATATTTTGGAAAAAGAAAAAAAGAACCCTATCCCCACGATATAGGAGATAGAGTTCTTATCCATGTAACCAGGCTTTTATCAGCAGCAAAGATCCACGATTACCTGTGCAAAGATCTTCGCACTGTCAACCAGTTCCTTTACAACTGCAAACTCGTCTGCACCATGCATACGGTTATCTGTTCCAGGCATGGAGCAGCCAAAAGCAACACCATTTTTCAGGCTGTGTACATAAGTACCGCCACCTGTATACTGGCAGCTGCCCTTTAAACCAGTGTATTCTTCATACGCCTTTAAGAGAGTGCGTACAAAATGGGAGTCGCCATCTACATAATGAGGTGCTCTCATATGTTCTGCCAGCAGCTCAATGCCTTCCTCTGCCATATGTGCCTTTGCTACCTTTAATGCATTTTCATCATTTGCGCAGATCGGAGCACGGCAGTCAAAGGTGCCATCCAGGCTTTCTGCGTCTACATGAAGCAGGTCAAATGCAATAGTCAGTTCTCCGGAAACTTCATCACTCATAGCAACGCCTAAAGCTTTTCCTCTGGTATCTCCATGAGGGAACAGCTTTACAAGGCTCTTTACTGCATCCATCTGCGGGCAAGAAGCTAGCGGCAGTTTTGTGATCAGCATTAACAGTGCCGTTAATGCATTCTTTCCTTCTTCCGGAGTAGATGCGTGAGCGCCTTCTCCTTCTGCTGTGATCAGGACTCCTTCTTCACAGCCTGTAAAGATAAATGTAACCTCTGTTTCTTTTGTAACAGCAGCTGCTGTTTCATTTAATACAGCATCCTCTACACCAGCTACAACTGCTTTTGCCTTTCCAGGAACTACATTGCTCTTAAGGCCTGCATCGATCTTAACCAGCTTTGGCATAGCATCGGATTTTTCAAAAGAAGCTACAAAATGACCTGGAAGCCGTCCCTTTTCCACGTTGATCACAGGGAATTCTGCATCTGGTGAAAAGGTCATTGGAGCCTCTTTTTCCTGCTTATAGTAAACAGCAATGTCAGAGCTTCCACATTCTTCATCTGTACCTAAGATCAGACGGACATTTTTCTTTACAGGAATTCCCAGTTCCTTTACTGCACGCATTGCATAAAGAGCTGCAACAGCCGGTCCTTTGTCATCTGCAGTACCGCGGCCATAAAGCTTTCCGTCTTTAATAACTGGCTCAAAGGGCTCAGTCACAGTCCAGCCTTCCCCTGCAGGCACTATATCCAGATGGGCCAGGATGTCAAGCTGTGCTTCCTTATCATTTAAGTCTGCTGTTCCTACATAATTGTCATAATTGCGGACAGAAAAACCATAATTTTCCATCATGGTAAGAGCTGTCTGTAATACCTCAAATGGGCCCTCGCCAAATGGTTTCCCCTCTGTGTAAGGCATTTTTTCACTATTGATCCGGCAGAGAGTGCAAATATCTTCGATCATCTGGTCCTTGTGGGAATCAATATATTCTTCGATTTCTTTTCTGTACATGACCTTCTCCTGTTCTTTTTTTACAATCCAGCCATGACATCTGCATGGCCAGACTATTTTTTATTTATTCTGCTATTACTTCAGCATAGCACCCAGAGTTTCGTTGACAACCTTGCCATCTGCTTTTCCCTTTACCTTTGGCATCAGTACCTTCATAATAGCGCCTTTGTCCTTTGGTGTAGGATTTTCGATCCCCAGTTCTTTTAATACACCGTCGATCACTTCTTTGATCTGGTCTACAGACATGTCTTCCGGTGCAAATTCCTTGTAAACAGCCAGACGTGCGCCTGCCTCTTCGCGGATATCATCTCTGTCAGCTGGAGCTAAATCATAAGTCTCCTGTGTCTGACGGATCTCTTTTTTAACGATTGCGTCTTCTTCTGCCTCTGTAAGGGGCTCTCTCTTGTCGATCTCTGCGTTCTTTAAAGCGGATAATAACATGGAAAGAGAGTCTTTTCTTGCCTTATCCTTTGCCTTCATTGCCTGTACCATAGCTGCTCTTACTACATCGATCTTGCTCATTTTGTAAAACCTCCTTAAATATGCCTTCAGATTTATGTTTAGTTATTACCAAACTCGCTTAATTTAAGACCCGGATTGCGGTCTAATACCATACCTACGCTCCAGCTGTCGATAAATAAAAGCAGTGGGTTGTCCTTTAAGTCTTTAATACGCTTCATATCAGATGTTCCCTGGATACGCGCCACATCTACTTCCTGTGGATTTTCTACCCAGCGGATATATTCATATGGAAGCTTCTCTAAGATAACTTCTACATTGTATTCATTCTGTAAACGATAAGTAAGGACTTCAAACTGAAGTACACCTACAACGCCTACGATGATCTCTTCCATACCCGTATTAAACTCCTGGAAGATCTGGATGGCACCTTCCTGGGCGATCTGGTTTACGCCCTTGATGAACTGCTTACGCTTCATGGTATCTACCTGGCGCACTCTTGCAAAATGCTCCGGTGCGAAAGTAGGGATGCCCTCAAATTCAAATTTTTCATTGGATGCGCAAAGAGTATCACCAATAGAGAAGATACCTGGATCAAATACACCGATGATATCCCCTGCATATGCCTCTTCTACGATCTTACGATCCTGGGCCATCAGCTGCTGCGGCTGGGTCAGACGGATCTTTTTGCCTCCCTGGACATGGTTGACTTCCATTCCGGCCTCGAACTTACCGGAGCAGATGCGCATGAACGCGATACGGTCACGGTGTGCCTTGTTCATGTTTGCCTGGATCTTAAATACGAAGGCGGAGAAATCTTCCCGGAACGGGTCGATCACGCCTGTCGTTGTCTTTCTCGGAAGCGGAGAAGTCGTCATATTTAAGAAATGCTCCAGAAATGTCTCAACACCGAAGTTTGTGAGAGCAGATCCGAAGAACACCGGTGAAAGCTTTCCGGCACTTACAAGCTCCTGATCAAACTCATCGCTTGCCCCGTCGAGAAGCTCAATATCGTCCCTTAACTGAGCGTGGAAATCGGAACCGATGACGGAATCCACGTCTGTTCCCTCCACGTCGAAAGTCTCTGTGGCAACTTCCTTCTGTCCGCCCATGGCAGCCGTGAAGGTCGTGATCTTCTTTGTCTGGCGGTCATAAACGCCCTTGAAGCTCTTTCCGCAGCCGATCGGCCAGTTGATCGGGCAGGTATGGATTCCGAGAACCTCCTCGATCTCGCTCATGAGCTCGAACGGGTCTCTCGCCTCACGGTCCATCTTGTTTACAAAGGTAAAGATCGGGATATGGCGCATCACACAGACCTTGAACAGTTTGATGGTCTGCGCCTCGACACCCTTTGATCCGTCGATGACCATGACAGCGGAGTCCGCTGCCATCAGAGTACGGTAAGTATCCTCGGAGAAATCCTGATGTCCGGGGGTATCAAGGATGTTGATGCAGTATCCCTCATAATTGAACTGGAGTACGGAAGATGTTACAGAGATACCTCTCTCCTTCTCGATCTCCATCCAGTCGGAGACTGCGTGCTTTGTCGCTTTGCGTCCCTTTACGGTTCCGGCAAGGTTGATCGCACCTCCGTATAACAGGAATTTCTCAGTCAGTGTCGTTTTACCGGCATCCGGGTGGGAAATGATCGCGAATGTCCGTCGTCTCTTTATTTCATCATTTAATGAAGCCAAAAAATTTTCCTCCAAATCTATCTTGTGTTTCATCTAACGTAACTGCCCTGTGTTGAGGCAGCTACTGTTTATCAATATTTTCCTGCTGACAGCACAAAAGAACCGCGGTCCTTCATTGACTGCCGTTTTTTTCTGCCGCTCTTATTCCAATTAATTTTTACCAGTATTTAAGAGTTTCGTCAAGAAGAAAGCCCTAAAATTCGTTATATTTATAGCAATCTTCACCACTCTGTGCCTGCTTTGCGTTTTTCGCCTGTAAAGGCACCTGAGTGGTCGAATCTTCTATTTTCTGGTAAAAATTGGAATTTTCTATCTTTTAATTTCAAAGATCTCGTCTAAGATTGCCCCTGCAACCTCTTCCTTCGACATGATCGGAAGCTCGGTCTCCTTATTCTCGCGGATCATCGTCACTACATTCGTGTCCGTTCCGAAACCGGCACCGGCAACCTTCAGATTGTTGGCAACGATCATATCGAGGTTCTTCTTCTTTAATTTTGCCCTGGAATTCTCCAGCATATGTTCCGTCTCCATGGAAAATCCGCAAAGGAACTGGCTGTCTTTTTTATGTTCTCCGAGCCATTTTAAGATATCGTCGGTGCGCTCCAGTTCGATCGCCATATCTCCGTCTTTCTTCTTTGTCTTCTCGGTATTCACAAACTTCGGGCGGTAGTCAGCGACAGCCGCGGCCTTGATCACCGCGTCCATCTCGTCACTGCGGCCTGTCACGGCCTCAAACATGTCTTTGGCGGTAACCACCGGAACAAAATTTACGAACATCGGCGGCTCCACCTCTGCCGGTCCGGAAACAAGAGTCACCTCAGCGCCGCGGAGAGCTGCCGTCTTCGCGATGGCATATCCCATCTTTCCGGTACTGTGGTTTGTAATATAGCGGACCGGGTCGATGGCCTCTCTCGTCGGGCCTGCGGTCACGAGGATCTTCTTTCCTTTTAAGTCTTTCTCGTACTGGACTTCCTTTAAGATATACTGGAGCAGCACCTCCGGCTCCGGCATCTTTCCGGCTCCGGTATCGCCGCAGGCGAGGTATCCGCTTGCCGGACTGATCACTTCCATTCCATAGTGCTCACAGAGCTTTAAGTTGTCCTGCGTGATCGGATTCTCGAACATTCTCGTATTCATCGCCGGGCTGATGATCTTCTTGCAGGTACATGCGAGAACTGTGGTCGTCAGCATATCGTCCGCAAGGCCATGGGCCAGCTTCGCGATCACATTCGCGGAAGCCGGGGCAACGAGGACAACATCCGCTGCCTTCGCAAGGGAAACATGTTCAACGGAAAATTCAAAGTTCCGGTCAAATGTATCCACCAGGCATTTATTTCCGGTCAGTGTCTCGAATGTAATCGGGTTAATGAAATTTGTCGCATTCCGGGTCATAAGCACATGGACATCTGCCTTCAGTTTTTTCAGTGCGCTGGCGAGATATGCGATTTTATATGCAGCGATACTGCCGCTCACGCATAAAAGTACGGTTTTTCCTGCTAACATTTGGAATCCTCCGTTGTAATTTTAGTCAATTTATGGTAAGATAATTCGAACTTTAAAATTATGAGGAACCTGTCTCACACGTTTCTCATATTCACGGTGAAGATTGACAAGTCCCGCAAATACGGAACCTCTGATCAACTGCACACGTAAAAACAGTATAACACGTTACTTAGATTTGTGGAAGGAGTTTTCTCAATGATTTTAGCAATCGACATGGGAAACAGTAATATCGTTGTCGGAGGTCTTGACGACAATAAAACATATTTTGAGGAGCGCATCACCACCGATGACCGAAAAACGAGTCTCGAATACGCGATCCTTTTAAAGAATATTCTGGAGATCCATAAAGTAAAGAAAAATGATATCGAAGGTTCCATTATGGCATCCGTTGTTCCGCCGTTAAACGCGCCGATCTCTTCTGCCGTGAAGAAGATCACCGGAAAGAAACCGCTTCTTGTCGGTTCCGGAATGAAGACGGGCTTAAACATCAAAATGGATAACCCTAAGACCGTCGGCGGTGACCGGATCGTGGCCGCTGTCGCTGCAAATGCCAAATACAAAGGACCGATCATCATCGCGGACATGGGAACCGCGACAACGCTCGATGTGGTGGACCACGATGGAAATTATATCGGCGGTGTGATTCTCCCCGGTGTAAAGGTTGCCTTAAACTCCCTCGTTTCCAATACAGCCCAGCTTCCGAGGATCAGCTTCGATGTTCCGAAACGCGCAATCGGAAAGAACACCATCGAATGTATGAGAAATGGTATCATGCTCGGCAATGCCGCAATGCTTGACGGTCTGATCGACCGCATGACCGCAGAACTCGGCGAAGAAGCCACACTGATCGCAACCGGCGGCATGGCAAGATTTATCACCCCGCTTTGTACGCATAAGATTACATATGATCCGGATCTTCTGCTCCGCGGACTGATGATCCTGTACAGACAGAATACGGAAACAAAAGACGCGTAAAGCTTCACTGCCGAATGAAATTAACGTTCATTCGGCTTTTTTATTCAGAATTGTCCTCCCGACTGTTGCTGTCTATACATTTCGTTTGAAACGAAATATAAACGAAATGCAGAGTTGTAATATTTCGTTTAATGGGATATACTTATGATAGAATTACATTTGGAGGTGTTCTATGAACTATTTATCCAGCATGGAAGCGGCAAAAGTAATGGGAATCACAGTGCGCAGAGTCCAGCAGATGTGCAAGCAGGGCGAAATTTCCGGAGCTGTGAAAAAGGGACATTCCTGGCTGATTCCAGAAAATGCAGTTTGGCCAGATTCAGGCGAAAAGAAAAAGCCGATGCCCATTGGGATTTCTGATTTCAAGACGGCGACCACAAGCTATTATTATGTAGATAAAACTTTGCTGATCCGTGATTTTCTGGATATGAAACCTATGGTATCGTTGTTTACCCGTCCGAGACGTTTCGGTAAAACATTGAATATGGATATGGTTCGGGTCTTTTTTGAAAAAACACAGGAGGACACCTCCATTTATTTCAAGGATAAGCAGATATGGCAGTGTGGTTCTGGTTATACCCGGCATCAGGGAATGTATCCGGTCATATTCCTGACATTTAAGGATGTAAAATGTCTGACATGGCAGGAGACATTTCAGAAGATCCGTAAGCTGATTTCACTGGAATTTATACGGCACAGTGAACTTGAGGAAAGTACTGCACTTGGAATCTATGAAAAAGAACAGTACCATCGCCTTGCCAGTGACAATGCGAATGAAGTAGACTGCCAGATGGGATTACAAATCTTATCTCTGTTGCTGCACAAGCATTATGGACAAGAATGTATTATCATTATTGATGAATACGATACACCGATCCAGCAGGGACATCATTGCAATTTTTATCCTGAAATCGTGAATTTCATGCGTAATTTCTTTTCCGGCGGCCTGAAGGATAATCCACATCTGGCTTTTGGCTTTCTCACAGGCATACTCCGTGTTGCAAAAGAAAGCATTTTCAGCGGCATGAATAATTTGAAAACCAATTCGATTTTGGACGACAGTTACAGTGAATATTTCGGCTTTACAACTGAAGAAGTAAAAGATATTCTGCACTACTATGGGAAAGAGGACAAATATCAGGAGATCTGCAGCTGGTATGACGGATACCGATTTGGTCATACAGAAATCTTTAATCCATGGTCTGTGATCAATTACATTACCGATCAATGCTTCCCAAAGGCATTCTGGCAGTCTACCGGCAGCAACGAAATCATTGGTGAGATTATCGCGACAGCTACACCCGAGATAACGGAAGGACTTCATAAACTGCTCTGCGGTGAAAAAATCACTACGTATATAGATACCAGCGTGATCTATCCGGAGATCCAGAATAATCCATACACGATCTATAGTTTTCTTCTTGTTGCGGGTTACTTAAAAGTTGCAGAAGTTTATCCACAAAATGATGGGAATTTCATGTGTGATGTTGCAATTCCAAATAAAGAGATTGCCTGTGTCTATGAAAAAGAAATTTTGAATCGGACGAATCAGAACAGCGTCGCGATTTCTATCAATCAGGCGATATTCTCCGGAAATGCAAAAAAGCTTCAGTCTTTGCTGGAGAATTTTATGCTGCAGAGTATTTCTTCTATGGATGGGGCAAATGAAAGTTTTTATCATGGCATGATGCTTGGATTATGTGCGATCCTTGGAAACAGGTACCAGATTCATTCCAATCGAGAATCGGGGCTTGGCCGATTTGATATTCAACTGAATCCATTAGTAAAAGGAATTCCGGGATTCCTGTTTGAATTCAAACACACAAATGATGATCATGTGGATCTGGATGCGCTGGCAGATCGCGCCCTCCAACAAATAGATGTGAAAAAATATGACACGGAATTGCGGGATGCAGGTGTCCGGCCGATCATAAAAATCGGGATTGCTTTTCGTGGAAAAACAGCCGTTGTGAAACGCAAATAATGAGAAGGGGCTGCCGCACCAATTTTGGCAAGCGGCAGCCCCGTTTTCTATAATCATGTTTCTATTTTATCCCAGTCTTCTCACAAATTCCTCATACCCAAAGGTTTTCACCACACTGCACTCCCCATTCTCATCCATTCGCGCGATGGACGGCAGGCACATGCCGTTGAAGGTGTTGTTTTTTACCATGGAGTAGATCGCCATATCTTCAAAATACAGCTTATCACCGATCCGCACCTCATGGTCGAAGGAATAATCGCCGATCACGTCACCCGCAAGGCAGGTCATTGATGAGAGACGGTAGGTGTACTGCTTTTCGTCCGCTTCTCCGGAGTCTTTTAACGGCGGGCGGTAGGGCATCTCCAGCACATCCGGCATATGGCAGGCGGCGGAGGCGTCTAAGATCAGTGTCTTAATTCCGTTATCCACAATGTCCATGACTTCTGTCACGAGATATCCCGCATTTAATGCCACGGCTTCCCCCGGTTCCACATAGACAGTGACATCATATGTCTCCTGCATATGGCGGATGCAGCGCTCTAAGCGGTCGATGTCGTAATCGTTTCTCGTGATATGGTGTCCGCCGCCCATGTTGAGCCATTTGATATTCGGAAGCCTCAGGTACTTTCCGAATTTTTCCTCCACCGCCTTCAGAGTCGTCTCCAGATCATCCGAGTTCTGCTCACAGAGGGTATGGAAGTGGATCCCGTCAAGCTTTTCCACGAGATTTTCCCGGAAATTTGCCAGGGTCACGCCGAGTCTGGATCCCGGCGCACAGGGATCGTAGATCGCGTGGTCGCCCTGAGTGGAGCACTCCGGGTTTACGCGGATGCCGATGCTGACGCCCTTTTCCTTACAGAAGTCCGCGTATTTTTCAAGCTGGGAAAAGGAATTGAATACCAGATGTTCGCAGATATCGGTGAGTTCCCCGATCTCCGATTCCTTGAAGGCCGGAGCGAATACGTGATTTTCTTTTCCCATTTTTTCATATCCAAGCTTTGCCTCGAAAAGACCGCTGGCTGTGGTTCCGTCCAGATACTGCCCGATCAGCGGATACTCAAAGAAGTTCGAGAATGCCTTCTGGGCAAGGAGGATCTTGCAGCCGGTGTCGTCCTTTACTTTCTTTAAGATTTCCAGATTTTTCCGAAGCTTTTTTTCATCAATTACATAGCATGGAGTGGGTAATTCATTAATTTTCATTTATTCTACAATCTCCGGATTCTCATCCACAACCCACGGAAGTCCCCACTTGTTCAGTGCTTCCATATACGGATCCGGATCGAACTCTTCGACGTTGAATACGCCTGCGCCCTTCCAGGTTCCGTCTACTACCATCATGGAACCGATCATTGCCGGTACGCCAGTCGTGTAGGAGATGGCCTGGGAGCCGACTTCCTTGTAACACTCCTGATGGTCACATACGTTATAAATATAGATCGTCTTCTCTTTTCCGTCCTTCACACCGGTAAAGATACAGCCGATGTTTGTCTTTCCGACGGTTCTCGGACCTAAGGATGCCGGATCCGGAAGAAGAGCCTTTAAGAACTGGATCGGAACGATCTCCTGTCCGTTAAAGTTTACCGGGGAAGTGGAAAGCATTCCAACGTTCTCTAAGCATTTCATGTGGGTCAGGTAGCTCTGGCCGAAGGTCATGAAGAAGCGGATGCGCTTTACGCCCGGAATATTCTTTGCAAGGGATTCGATCTCCTCATGATGTAAAAGGTACATGTCCTTCTCGCCGACCTGCGGGAAGTTGTACTCGCGCTTGATCTCCATCGGCTTTGTCTCTACCCAGTGACCATTCTCCCAGTAGGAACCGTTTGCGGATACCTCGCGGAGGTTGATCTCCGGGTTGAAGTTTGTAGCGAACGGGTAGCCGTGGTCACCGCCGTTGCAGTCTAAGATGTCGATGGTGTGGATCTCATCGAAATAGTGCTTTAACGCATACGCGGAGAATACACTTGTGACGCCCGGATCAAAACCGGTTCCTAAGAGTGCCATAAGTCCAGCCTCTTTGAATTTCTCCTGATATGCCCACTGCCAGGAATAATCGAAGTATGCGGTAAAGCCCTCTTCCTTGCAGCGTTTCTCATAGATCGCGCGCCATGTCGGATCGTCGGTGTCCTCCGGCTCGTAGTTTGCGGTATCGATGTAGTTCACGCCAGCCTTTAAGCATGCGTCCATGATCGTCAGGTCCTGATACGGGAGTGCAACGTTTAACACTGCATCCGGCTTGTAGCTTTCCATTAAAGCCACCAGCTCGTCCACGTTGTCAGCATCCACTTTCGCGGTCGTGATCTTCGTCTTTGTAGTTCCCTGAAGTTTCTCCTTTAAGGCATCGCACTTGGATACGGTACGGCTTGCGATCATAATTTCTGTGAATACATCACTGTTCTGACAACACTTGTGGATCGCTACGGACGCAACACCTCCGCAGCCGATGATCATTAATCTGCTCATGTTTATTTTTCCTCCTCTTTTAAAAGATCCTCAACATACTTCGGCAGCATGAATGCGCCCATGTGAAGATGTGTCGTGTAATACCAGGTTTCGATATTTAATGCATCCCATTCCCGGGGCTTGAAATCCTTGATGGGATGATATTTCTTTGAAGCGAAGCCGAAGAGCCAGTATCCGGACGGACAGGTTGGAATATGTGCCTGATACACACGGCTGATCGGGAAGGAGCGGAATGCCTTTCGGTGCATACTGCGGCAGGCCAGCTCGTCCTCATCGTAGAATGGGCTTCCGTGCTGGTAGACCATGATTCCATCTTCCTTTAAGGCGCTGTAGCAGCTACCGTAGAATTCCTTCGTGAACAGTCCCTCAGTGTGGCCGAAGGGGTCTGTGGAATCGTTGATGATGAGGTCATACTTTGCCTTCTTGTTTCTTAAAAATCTCAGACCGTCATCATAGTGGACTTCGACACGCGGATCATCTAAGGCGCAGGCTACCTCCGGGAAAAACTTTCTTGAAACCTCCACAAACATCTCATCCGTCTCCACGACATCGATATGTTCCACGCAGTCATACTGCAAAAGCTCTTTCGCGACACCGCCGTCGCCGCCGCCGATGATCAGTACGTCCTTCACACACGGATGGACCGCCATCGGCACATGGGTCACCATCTCGTCATAAATAAACTCGTCCTTCTCGGAGAATACGATTTCCCCGTCCAGAGAGATAAATTTTCCAAATTCCTCGGAATCGAACACGTCGATCCGCTGATATTCACTCTCCCCGGAAAACAGCTGCTTTTCGATCTTGATGGACAGCTTGACATTTCCGGTGTGCAGTTCTGAAAACCAGAATTCCATATTTTGTGACTCCTTGTATCGTATTGGCCAAAGCCTGTATGCAGGCAGACAGCCTGTTTTCCTACAGTCAGGTCCTGCGCCTTGAAAAATTCATGCTATATGTTTGCCAGCACCATCAGATGGTCCACCGCCGGATCCTCTGTTCCCTGCATGGAGCATCCTTTTTTCTTCGCATACAGGATATACTGGACCACGTCGTCCGTGATCATCTCACCCGGCGCCAGAATCGGGATTCCCGGCGGATAACACATCACGAACTCCGCACAGACTCTTCCGGAAGACGCTTCCACCGGAACAGAGACCTTCTCGGAGTAGAACGCTTTCTGCGGGGACATCACGACCTTTGGAGAAATGTACTCGCCAGAGAGCAGTCCGGAGCTGTCTTTTTTGTAGAGACGCTCGATATCATCCAGAGCACCAACAAGGCGCTCGATGTCCTGGATACGATCTCCGATGGAGATGTAAGCCAGAATATTGCTGATGTCACCGAATTCGATCTGGATATCATACTCGTCGCGCAGGAGGTCATAGACCTCGATTCCTGCAAGTCCGATATCTCTTGTATACACGGAGAGCTTCGTCACATCGTAATCGAAGATGCTGTCGCCGTTCACAAGTTCTTTTCCGTAGGCATAATAACCGCCGATGGAATTGATCTCCCGTCTCGCGTATTCTGCCATCTCAACGACCTTCGCGAAGGATTCCTCACCGCGGAGAGCCAGATTTCGTCTTGAGATATCAAGGCTGGAGAGAAGCAGGTAGGAGGCGCTTGTAGTCTGGGTCAGGTTGATGATCTGGCGCACATAATCGGTGTTCACACCCCTATTTAAAAGAAGAAGCGAACTCTGGGTCAGGCTTCCGCCAGACTTGTGCATAGATACCGCCGCCATATCAGCTCCCGCTGCCATTGCGGAGATCGGAAGATTCTTTCCGAAATACAGGTGGGTTCCATGGGCTTCGTCTGCGAGGACCTTCATGCCCCTCGAATGGGCAAGCTGTACGATCGTTTTTATATCAGAGCAGATGCCGTAATAGGTCGGGTTGTTGACGAACACCGCAACCGCGTCCGGATTATCCTCGATGGCCTGTTTTACTTTTTCGACCTGCATTCCCAGCGAAATACCGAGTCTCTGGTTCATCTCCGGATTTACGTAGATCGGGATTCCGCCGCAGAGCACCAGAGCGTTGATGACGCTCTTATGTACGTTTCGCGGCAGGATGATTTTATCTCCGGCTTTTACCACCGAGAGGATCATGCTCTGGACCGCAGATGTCGTTCCGCCTACCATCAGATAGGCGCTGGCCGCTCCGAATGCCTCCGCCGCAAGCTCTTCCGCCTCACGGATCACGGAGACCGGATGACAGAGGTTGTCAAGCGGCTTCATCGAGTTTACGTCCAAAGATACACATTTCTCTCCTAAAAGCTGTACAAGTTCCGGATTTCCGCGTCCTCTCTTATGTCCCGGCACGTCAAACGGGACAACTCTCTTCTTTTTAAATGCCTCGAGTGCTTCATAGATCGGGGCTTTCTTTTGTCTCTCTCTGTCCATGGTTTTGTTCCTCATGCATTTTATTGATTGCGCATCATCTGAATAATAAAAAAAGCAGATGACGCCAAAACCATCATCTGCTCAAAACGATTCTATTCCATTGGGGTCTGGGGCGCGTCACTCCGCTCCCGTCTGCCTCTGACCTTTATCGTTTTTTCCTCCAAGTCTGCAATCGCAAATATATTGTCCCTGCACTTATTGACCGATTCACAAGATGATGTGTTTTTCAAACACTGATTATAAAGTAATCAACTTATAAATTTGAGCTTTTAACTCAATCAATAATGTGGGCTTAACCCCACGCGGCGCTTGACCCGCCTGTCCGATGGGCTTAACTTCCGTAGTCTGTTCTGCGGGAGTGGTCATTACATACATTTGCATGAAAACGATAAATGTCTCTTCACACTATTTTTATCATACATGAAAAAACATAGAACTGTCAAGTAAAAATTTCCATTTGTCCTATGAGAAGATAAAAGCAGGGATCCATCAACCATAAAAGTTGATGGATCCCCATGAAACAGAATCACACGCTATCATTCTGTATGTTTCCGGTCACCATTGCACCGGTCTTTGGATCCAGATAATAGAGATGTCCATCCTGCGGATCTGTAAACCAGCCGGTCTTCATCGCTCCCTGGGTACCGTCAGATACCGGATTCAGATAATACCAGTTTCCATCCACATCCTTAAACCAGCCGGTCTTCATCGCTCCCCGCGTACCGTCAGATACCGGATTCAGATAATACCAGTTCCCGTCTGTGTCCTTAAACCAGCCGATCTTCATGGTTCCCTGCGTGCCGTCGGATGCCTGATTCAGATAATACCAGTTTCCATCCGCATCTTTAAACCAGCCGGTATCCATGTACCCGTCCGCACCAAAGTGATACCAGAACATGGTTCCCTCGTACAAAAGCTGTTTCCATACATTGAATACACGACGTCCATCGCTATCATAGTATCTCCATCTGACTACGCCATTGACTTTCTTTGTTTTCCATGCATTTCTGGCCACATTCCGGTCGGTATCCTCTCTGTCACTGTCAGAACCGGTGTTCCTGTCACCTTTCGAATCATCAGGAGTTTCAGGACTGCTGCTTTCCAGGACTGCCTGCGCCGTCACACGGTGTCCTTCTGCCTGATCCAGCACATCCAGGAGTGCTTCGTTCACAGTTGTATACAACGTGCCGTTGATCTTCCAGCCCTTGAACACAGCTCCATCCTTGCTGACTGTCGGAAGCGCTTCATCCATCTGCTCCAGGCTATAGCTCCGTTCTCCGACTCCATGATCAAATGCAACCGTTCCCTTTCGGCTGTCTGAGAGCAGCTCAAAGGTACTAAAGCCATCCTTGTTGACAAACTCTGCCATCGCACTTCCCTGTTTTACCCTTACTGTTACAGGATAATATACAATTCTTCCATTATGAAGCAGATGGCGGATAAAGAGATCCTCGGTCGGATAAGCTGCCGGGAGTGGCAGGGTGATCGTAACCGGGATTCCAACCTTCTGCGGGATTGCTGTGCCGATCAGAATGGTATTTCTACCGGTTCCTTCCTCCTGCATGGTCTCATTCTTTCCGGCTGTTGTGGCTTTTACATTGTATAATGCGGTGATTTCAAAAGTGATCACATTCACTCCCTGTTTTTCGGTCACACCTTTTACTTCCACCGACATATACGGCTCAACCACAAGTCTTACCTTCTTTCCTGCGGTATCGACTCCTTCCTTCTGAAGTTTTTCCTTCGCTTCCACTCCGGAAATCGTCTGATCTTCTCCTGTTTTTACGATCACATCCCCGTTTTCCGTTTCCCGGATCAGATCTGCTGCCACAGTATCCAGTCCGGTAATCTCCGGGGTCTTCTCTTCCAAGAGGTTAGCAATCTCTTTTACCTCCTCCGGTGCATCTGCCGGAACCGGTGCAATCTTCGGCTCTGCCACGGAGATCTCCGGTGCCTGTGCTTTTCCAACAGTAATTTCCCTGGTCACCGTCGTTCCATTGTAGTCACTATCCCCAGCAACCTCAGCCGTCACAAGAACCGTTCCGGCTCCGATGATCTTCGCCTCTGTTTTTCCGTTCACTTCTGATAGCTCCAGAACTCCATTTCCGTCAGGAACGGAGAATTTCACAGCTCCGGTTCCCTTCTGTCCGGTAAGTTTCAGTTCGAATGGATCATCTCCGTAGAGTTTCCCGTCTACTTCTTTGATCTGAATCTGATCCTCATCTACTTTTCCGACCTCGAAGCTGCAGCTTACCTGTGCAGGATCATTGTAATTTTCCTTCTCTGGGCCATCGGCCGGAAGCACATATTCTGCCGAAATTTCATGCGTACCGGCAGAAGGAACCGAATATTCCATGGACGCGGTTCCATTGGTCAATGGGATCGGCGTCTGATTGAGTTGCTGTCCATTTTCATAAAATATTACCGTTCCGGCCAGCACATCCTGATAAGCTCCCTTCGCTTCCAGAGTCAGAACATAAGTATCTTCCACATTTCCAAGAACTGCCAGGAGTCTCTGCATCAGATCTGTTTTCCTTCCGGCTTTCAGATTCAGGGAAATGGTTCCCTTCTGAACGGTGATCGGTCTGGAGTTATTACCTGCCGTGTAATTGGTACCATTTTCCATACGAATCGTTACATTTGCCGTACCTGCGCCATGGATCGTTGCCTGACCATCTTCATCCACCGTCAGTACATTCGCAGAGTCGCTTGTCTTGGTCACCGCTCCATCTCCAACGGTGGTAACTCCAGTCAATGGAAAATCAGGATCGCCATATGTTTTCGTTCCCGGCCACTCTGCATCATTGATCGTGATCGAAGATGCTGCTTTTTTGATCGTTGCGGTTGCATTGGAAGGAATGTTGACCTGGTAGTTATCCGGATCGGCTGTTGCTCCGCCACCGCTCGCTGCTGCTCCTGTTATCACTGCCTTCGAAGCATCGATCACAACCTTTTTATTGGTTCCGGCATTTACATCCAAAAAAGCTGCTGTTAAGCCTGTGATCTGCAGTTTTTCATTTCCGGCAGCTGTATTCACACCAGTGTTTATCATGAGTGGTTGCTGTACAGTTGCTGTTGTCGTGCCATCATAGGTCTTATCTTCTACCACAACTGATGATAATTGCAGTTGGTACTTAGAAATTTCCGGTACCACGGAATCTGTTAATGTCCTATCGTATGAAACACTTGAATCTGTCGGTGTAAATTTCACGGTATAAGCCTTGTTACCTTTTACATTCGGATAAATACCAGATGCTGAACTACTATTTTCCGGTTCCCAGCTCCAGGTTCCGGCTACCGGTTGATTTGCACCATTATACACACCATAACCAGAAGCCAGGGAAACCGGAATCTGAGCAAGTGAAACCCCATAAGTCCCCTTCGCATTCCACTTTTGTGTTCCGTTTCCTACAATTCTCAGTGTATCCTTGGTAGACACATGAAGCGGTTCCGTTCTCTCAGAAGCAAATGCATTCTCTTTCGCCTTTATTCTGCTGGTTACCTGATATCCATGTGCCGGATATAATCCCTGAATTTCCGTACCGTCAATCCATGTAAATGCTCCGTCTGAATCTACATCACGGTATCCATACTCAATGTCATTTTCCGGATTCGTTCTGTTTATGGTAATCGTCGTACCGGTTATAGTCACCTCACCCTCAGTTATTGCAGCCGGTGCTGTCGTTCTTTTAAGAATCGTGATACTTTCAGGTTTTCCGGCAAATTTCTTATCCGTGTTGCTTGCAGCATACCGATAATAAACCGTACTCTCATGATCGGAAGAAATGATGTCTGTAATCGAAATTCCTGATCCACTGCCCATTTTTGCAGAGGTCCAGTTTGGAGAGGTATTGGTTCCGTTTACAATCACATACTGTAAAGATGAGGAAATTGTGATTTCTTCCTTCCGATAATCAATATTCGGCTTGTTCGATTCTTCCGGAATCGCCTGTGTTTGCAAATCCGCCACCAAAACCGCTTCACTGGCTGACATGATATTCTGTGTCCGGAGTTAAATTCTCAATAGTACACTCATAGTTTCCGGAAGGACTTTCCTTAAGTAACGTTCCTTTCGAGAACATATCATCTAATGTCCCTGTCCGCTCATCCTCGCCGGAGGTTAAGAAAAACTTAACCTCTGCTCCGGGAGTTCCTGTTGCCTTAAGTGTAGCAGTCGCTTTTTTTTCAGAAATCGTCTTAATATCCGTGACAGCTGCGGAAGTGATACTTGCCGCATTATTATTAGAATATGTACCAGCAGCTGAATCATAATATACCGTCTTACTGTACTTGCGGAAATGCGGGTAATCCTCCGTTCCGATCACCTGTCCCCACGTACCATCTGATTTTTCACCGTTTAATTTATAGGCAATTTCTCCGGATTTCAGTTTTTCTTCGCCATCTAGAGTAGTAATTTCACCCACACGACTATATATACTCTCATTTGTCTCATAACAGTTCGTAAAAGTAGCCCTATGATCATTCGAGTACTTAGTTCCTTCCAGTTTTCCTGATACAGCCAAGCAATTAGTCACCGTTCCGTATGAACAACTATTTGAAAAATCTGTTCCTACTACAAAACAATTCTGAATGTTGCTATCATAAGCGTTACGACACAACCCGCAATCCCAATTACCTTCCAACACCAGCCCTATATTTTGTACACTCCCATGTTTAATCCATGCCACCAGTCCCCACTTATATGTATCGTCCTTAGCAGGTCGCAGTCCTGAAATTACATGGTAATTTCCCTCAATAGTCCCCTCGAAAGACCAAGTATCAGATTTGTCTCTAATGCTTGTCCAGTCATATCCGTCCGGGATCTTAATATCCTTCATCAGCTTCAGATTGCTCTTATTATTAGAGATTTTACCATCATTAAGCTGCTTTGCAAACCAGAAAAGCTGACCGGCATTATAAATCTCATAATATCCCTTCCAATTTTTGGGCTCCTGATATGCATCACATGCTTCACAAAATCCATCTGCATTATAGTGCTCATGACTACAAGAGGTATCACGCTGAAACATCGTAATTTCATTTCGTGTTCCCATCGAAATCGTCTCATCTGATTTTGTGATCGGATTGCCGTCATTTAAGCCCGGTACCGTCACCGAAATCTCTGTTTTATTCTTATTTTCCGGCAGATATACCGTCAGATGTCCCGTGTTCACTTCATCATACGAAATCTGCTTGGAAGGAATGACCATAGCTGCACTTTGACCTTCTTTATTGATCAACGGTTCACCATCCTGCTTGACCGTGATATCGGTTGCCTGTAATATCTGATCGCTCGTGATCGCCGTGGAAACAAATTTTAATCTTGTCTCATAAAGAGGAATTCCGGTCTTCAAAGTGATCGTTGCATTCCCATCCTCAACGTCAGCAACGTCAGCTTCCATCTGATAAACATAGTCTCCAACCGTCACCGTTACCGTTACCGGTGTCCCTGGCGTTAATGGCTTCAGATAATTGGATGCCTGAAGTGTGCCTTGATAATCGCTCACCTTCATCGTCCCTGCATTCCAGGTAATCTCTCCCACGCTGATTGTCACCGGATAAGAGCTTTCGGTGAATCGTCCATCCGCAATCGTGCCCTGAATGGTATACTTTTTCAGTCCGGAATTTTCACTTTTCGGGAAATAATCGCCGCCATTTAAGTTGACTACTGCCTGATCACTGATGGAAATGGAGCCCTCCAAGGTACCCTCCTGCAGCGCTTGGCCTGGTTTCACTCCGATACCGATCGCATATACTTCATTATTATATGCAATGGCTGAAACCGTTCCGCCATTGATCACAATATCACCATACTTGTATTTACCTTTGTCTATCGGTTTTGCTCCACCGCCGCCAGTGCCGATTCCGGCTCCGGGGCGTCTTCCTGCGTCCGTAACATATCCTCCATAGGCCGTCACCTTGCCACCATTGATCTCAATCCTATCCACGCAGCCGTACGCTCCACCGCCAATTCCTGCTCCACCGTATACGGTTCTAATATCCCTTTTGTATCTTCCATGTCCGCCTTTGGCATACACAGTTCCGTTGTTGATGACAATGGTACCTTTGCCGCCCACTACAACGTCACCCTCTATATTATTGCCGGAATCTACACTGCCGCCAATACCTGCTGCCATCCCGCCGCCATAAGCTTCGATATTGCCTCCGTTGATCTCAATCGTCCCCAAGGAACCATTTTTCATTCTCGATGCACCAATTCCGGCACCTCCTCCACCGGTTGCTTTTAAGCTTCCATCTCCGCTGATCGTCAGGGTACAGCCTTCAAGCACCTCAATAGCCGCACGCATAATACCGCCCTTGAGCGTGTTTGTTCCCTCCAGAATCAGATTCAGTTTTGCACCATTTCCCAGTTGGATCGCCGGTATCCAGTTAGTTGATGTCTCATCGTTATTAGGAATCTGGATATCCAGATCCGAAATCGTGATTGTAGCCTCCACACCACTAACCTGAATAACATTGTTCGTACTGCTTCCCGTGATAGTCGCATGATTATACTGTTCCAATGTGTTGCTGTTGATGTTGATACCGCCATTCGCAATATTATAAGTATCTGTTGATGCCAGCAAAGCGATCCCGCCGTCCATGCTGACCTCGATCTCCGGAAGCTCCACGCCCGCTGCCAAAATATACTCTCTCGGAAGAACCGGAAGATAATAATAGAAACCACTTTCATCTTCCCGGTTCTCATCCGGCTCCCAAGTAACGCTGATATCCGTCAGCACCGGGATATCTTCTGAGATTTCCTCATCTTCAAACTCATAATCCTTAAGAAAATCCCCGGCATTGCTGTCGGTCGCGATCAGAAACGTACCCTGCTGGTCTTTCTCCTGAACTTCCTGTTTATCTGCTTCCTCCTCATCATTGCTATCCGGCACGTTTTCTGAATTTTCTGTTTCCGGAGTTTCCTCCTCATTCAGATTTTCTTTCTTTGCATTACTGCCGGTAGCAATTCCAAAGTCTTCTTTCTTATCACGGTCGTCTGCTGCCGCTTTCTCATCCTCCGCGCCCTTATCGCGATCCGCATTATTTTTCTGATGATCCACGTTCTTATATTCCACCACCGAAGCCTCGATCGTCTCCGGGAAATTCAGATAATCCTCAAAGTTTTCTCCGGCATCCGCAGGGATCTGAATATGCGCGACCTCCTCCGGTAATTCTGTAAATCCTGTGATCACTTTCAACTTTTTTGTAGGAACTGCAGCAAACGTTGCAGACGGTATGCATAACTGCATCGCCATCATTGCCGCCAATGCTGCAGATACGATCTGCCGTTTCTTCTTTTTATACCTCATATCCATTTCCTCCTGTTGTCATTATTTTCTATATAGCGTGACGGTTTTGTTCTCCCCGGTAATATTTTTATTCATACTTTTCCTCCTCACCTGATTCATTACTTCCCCTTTTTCCCTGAAGAAGCTGGGAGACTGCTTCCCCCAGCTGATGCTCTGTAACGGGCTTCACCCAAAAGTCATCTACCCGCAGCCTGCGGCTTTGGGGTTCAAATTCTGCCTGATCGCTGATCCAAAGGAGCGGGACATCCTTGCTGTAGCCTCGTATGCTCATGCAGAAATTCATTCCACGGGCCCCATCCTCCATTATCACCACAGCGTCATAAGGGCCCTCCCGCTGCATGGCATAGACGCAGAATACGCCATTGTCAAAGCGGTCTACTTTGC